>Ga0157370_10000106_pt1 | contig 96408 bp, 72 predicted proteins | sample C35metaG_FD_113463 | JGI IMG/M metagenome (GOLD analysis project Ga0157370, IMG submission 113463) | Corn rhizosphere microbial communities from Kellogg Biological Station, Michigan, USA - C3-5 metaG | ecosystem: Host-associated > Plants > Roots > Rhizosphere > Soil | place: USA: Michigan...
CTTCGTTCCTCGCAATGACAAACTTTGTGGTTACTTTGACTTCAAAATCAAAACCCAGTCATTACCATCTTCTTTTTTACCTTCTGGCTGAAAATTTTGAGTTCCTTTATTATCAAATGTTCCAATTTTAGTTTTCTTTCCGTTTCTTGGATTGTACCAAGTGGCTTCGAATTTATCACCGGAAATTTTTCCTAGTTTTACTTCTATTATTCTTCCGTTGTACGTGTATAATAAAGCGTATTTTTCGCTTTTTATCGCTGGAATATAATCGTATTTTTCTCCTTGATTCACCACTAATGAAACATCTGGAATTCCTTCTAAAAATGGCACTTCTTCCATTAATTTCTTAATATAAACCATTTCTTTTGCTCCTTGCGCATTGATGGCCGATGTCCATAATTCTTTGTTTCCATAAGCGGGTTTGTCGCCTTTTCTGAACATTTGCATTACAGCGTTGTGTCCGTAGGTGTAACCTGCTGCGCCTGATAAAACCGACCAATATCCGTAACGGCGTACATCGCTTGCGGTCCATTTTGGCTGTAGAGTATCGTGCAAACCATGTGGAATTCCTTCGTAAGATGGTTCTCCATCAAGTGTTGGTTTTGTTGGTTTTAATTCGAAATCTCTTAGGACAAATTTGTAATTGTCTTCTTTGAAATTCGTTTTCACTGAATCCTGATCATATCTTCTATGTCCTGATTGGAACATGTTGAAATCTAACCATTTTTCGTTGTGGAAATTCTCTGAAGAATCGGTTCTTCCAAACGTGTGGAAAGTCACTAACTGATTTGGATTATTTGTTTTTAAAGTATTTCCAATAGCATTCCAAATATCCTGAAATTCGTTTCCGTGTGTATCGCCTCCGTTTAACCAAATTATGTTGGTTCTGTTTTTATATCGGTTAGCTAAGAATTTAGCATATTCAGCTGCCTGTTCTTTGCTTACTTTATTTCCTTTTGAAACGTTGGTTCCCCAAACTGGAACCATGGCCAAGTAAATTCCGTTTTTCTGAGCCACATCTAAAGTGTAATCTACGTGATCCCAGTAATCGTATTGCTTTGCGTCTTTGAAATCATTTCCTGCTGTAATCAAGGGTTTTGAAACGTCTTCGTTGATTAAAGCAGCATCGCCATAAACGTTAACGGCATTTATATTGTGCAAAACCATTACTTGAACGACATTGAATCCCTTTTCTTTTCTGTCTTTAAAATATTTCTCTACTCCTGCTCTGTCCAGTTTTCCGAATGCCAGCCAGCCTGTGTCGCCCAGCCAGAAAAATGGTTTTTCGTTTTCGGTAACAAAATAATGCTGATTTTTAGATACTTTGATTTCAGGCAGAGATGCTTTAGTTTTAGCAGATTGCGAAAATCCGCTTTGTGCTGTAAACATAAAGCTTATACAAAGAGCGTATAAAGATTTAATTTTCAGATTCATTTTGTTTTTTTGTTTTGCCACGAATTGCACAAATTTTCACGAATTTTCTCTTTTCGTTGTGTTCTATATTGCCACAGATTAAAAAGATTTTTTATTCTTTTCGTGTATTTATTTCACAAATATTCTGGCAGATTATTTTTAATTTTTAATTCTCAATTTTTAATTTTTTCTAACTACGAAAAGCACTTTTTCTTTTATTTCGGCATGTGGAATTGTGACTTGTTTTCCTCCGCTTATGTTTGCTTTTTTCGTTATATTTCCTGTTGTTGCATTGATCGCAAATACTTCAAATGTTCCTTTTTCGTTTGATAAATCGATTGTAACATCTTGGTCGTTTTTCAGATAAAAAAGATAGCTTTTTCCTTTATTTTCCAGTTTCCAGAGATTGTCCGAAAACGTATTTCCGTCAACTAATTTCATTTCGCTTAAAGCGGTATAAAACTGCGGCAGTTCGATTTTCGGAATGTTTGCTAATGAAGCTCCCGCCATTAAAGCCGGCCATCCAAATCTTGAAGAACCATCTGTTGAATATAAAATGACTTTATCTGGATATTTTTCTCTGTATTCACGAACGGCACGATATACTTGATTGTCTGTTTCTTTTCCAGTTTTTAGTTTTCTGGCGTGCTGTCTTGGGGCTAAATTTACGCCTCCTTGCGGTGCATAAGCTGATCCGTCTTCTTTGTAATACCAATAACGAATGTCAATTACATCAACGGTTTTATTTCTTTTAGCATCATTTAAAATAGCATCCTGAACGTCTTTTGTAGCACTTAAACCGATTAAGCCTTTTTTGCCTGTTTCGTCTTTCCATTTTTGAGCTTGGTCTAACCAGAACTCCATAAAATGTAACGGACCTGTATATTCGGCACTTGTCAATTGAATTACGTTACTGTTATCCTGAAAGTTCTCGAATGATTTTCTAATGAAACCTTCGTGTAATTTTCTTCTTTGAGCATTTGTAATATCGTAAAACTGCTCCGCCATAAAAATACGTTTGTCTCCTGCGTAAGGCGGTGGCTCTGGAAATTCTGTGCTGTTAATATTGTTAGCAGAACGCCAAGGTGAACTTGCCCAATGCGCTCCGGCTTCTAAAATATTATGTTGAAAATATTGCTGATTGATTAACATTTGTCCGTTTGGTTCTGCCAGCGTTGCAAACTGTGCTAAACGGTTCCAGTACCAATCATTGAATTTTGTTAAATCGTATTTGCTTAAATGATCCCAAGCGAAATCTTTTCCGCTTCTGGCAAAAGGCTGTTCGTAAAACGGAGGCCAAACATCGTCATCAATTCGGCGAACACGTTCGTGATCGTCCATTCGTCTGTCGTACCATAAACCGTAATTATGCTCTAAGGCAACGATATTATTTTTAGTCAAATAATCTACCGTTTCCTGTACTTTATCTGTCAATCCGTTTCCTGTTCTTCCTGGAACAAAACGAGTGATATGCGGTGTTGATTTATTTACGAAATCATCGGTTAAATCGCCTCTCCACCATGCTACGTTGGTTTGTTTTCCAGCAATTACTTTTCCTTCAAAAGTCAGCCAACCATTTTCTGTAGTTACTTTTGAAGTCGATTTTTCTGTTTTATTTGATGCAACTTTTAAATCGTTTGCATTTTTTAAACCTTTACTGTCTGTATTAATCGGATTTGCTTTTGAAGCTTCTGCAATCCATTCTTGTAAACTTTTTGCGGTTGTTGCCGAGTTTTTAGTCAATTCTGCTGCCACTTCGATACTTGGACTCGAAGATGGTTCTGAACCTAAATCGTAAATAAATGGCTGAACTGGAAGTTTTCCTAATCTGGCTTCTAGCTGTGTGTAGAATAAACTTCTTGGACTAATGTGTCCGTTTACGTCTTTCCAATGTCCGTTTCCTCCAAATTGTCCCCAAACTCCAAAAGCCCAGTTTTGAGCTGTTGGCGGGCTATAACATTCTACTTTTGAAGCTGAAGATTCCCAAATAACAGAATTTGCAGCTGTCCACCCTGCTCCTCTTCCGCCTTGTTCTCTATTGTTATAACTTAATTCCTTTCCGTCGATATTAGCGATGTCAAATAAAACTCCTGTTGCCCAGCTTCCAATTGCTCCACTATTATTGAATGGAAGATGCGATTCGCACTGAACAAAAGCATTTGGACCTGTTGTTCCAAATCCGCCAACGGCGAAATCATGATATCCAAATTCTGAATAACAGCGTTGGAAAAGTGTCTGCTGTCCTTCCGTATAAAAAGTATGTCTTCTGAATGAAGCTATTTCAGATATTGGCTCCGTTGCAATACAATCTTCAACTGTAATTTGCTGACTTGTTTTTAAAACCGTAACGGCACCTCCTGCAAAGTGTTTGAAATTAACTTGTTTTACCCAGGCATTTCTGGTGTTTTCAATGCTAATGGCCTGCCAACGATGTTCTTCGTCTTTTAAATTTGAAGGATTGTAAGTTGATTTTATTAAGATATTTTCAATTCCGTTATTTTCAATTCTTCCCTGCCAAGAATAAACAGTTACTTTTGAAGTTCCGAAAACATCATCTAATGACATTGTTATTGGAGCGTTTACCGTTACTTCGTTTCCGTTTATTTTGGTTACAATACGGTTCCAAGTTGTGATCCAATCGCCTTTTTTCCATCCAATCCAAGAAGTTTCTCCACCGAAATCCTGCATGTTTACTTCTTTAATGAAATTATCCGTTAAAGGTTTACTGATTTCGATTTCGTCGCCCACTTTTAATTTTGATGCGTTTTTTAATTGGATTTTCTGCGTTCCAAGCGGTGTATAAGCATTCGCAAATTCAAATGAATCTTTGTAAACTTTATCATTTACGCCTAAAATTCTAATTAAAGCTTCTCTTTCTAATCCAGTTCCTAAAAGTACGGTTCCGTTTTCAGCATTACCGCTTCCTCTTAAAACAACTCCCGATTCTCTGATATATAATGTTCCGCTGATTTTAAAAGTTCCTTTGTCTAACAATACTGCTCCGCGAAAACCTGATTTATCTGGTTTTAATGCACTTACATAATCAATTGCATTTTGGATTTTCTGTGTTGCATCTTCTTCTTGTTGATAGACAAAAATTTTGTTGTCTAAATTAGGAATGGCAACTTCAGAGTTTCTATATCCTGCAAAAGAAAAATCTGGGATTTGGTTTCCTTGACTGTCTGTAGTGAAAGAAAGTTTGCCTTCTTTGGTTTTTATGATGTCTGGGAAATTGTTTTGAGCTGTTCCGACATTTGTTGCTAAAAACAAAACGGAGCAAAATAAAAATAGATTCTTATTTTGAAGAGAAATTATATTTTTTAGCTGATTGAAGTTCACTTTAAAATATTTTTTGTTGTGATTTATCCTAACAGGTTTCCAAAACCTGTTAGGTATTATTTTTTTTCAGATCTTACATCTTCGAAATTAACTGTAATCTATATTTCTTGAAAATACCTAACAGGTTTTGGAAACCTGTTAGGATACGTGAAATTATATTTTATACGGAATAAATTTAGGACTTTATTGTAACAATGATTTCAACTTAGCTAAAGTATCCGTATTATTTTCAATTTTCGTCCAATCTGTTTTACTGTTTGGATCGATTCCGTTAAAATACTTTTCGATGTTGGTATATCCGTCTCCGTTTGCATCTTTGTTAGCATCTGAAGCATCATTCGGATTTAAACCATATTTCTTTTCCCAAGCATCTGGAATTCCGTCATTATCTGAATCTTTATAGGCTTTTCCTTTGTAAGTTGGATATCCGCCAACTTGATCAGGATGTGTTATGATTCCTTTTTTATAAGAATCGGCAGGTAATCTTCTTTTGATATATTCTTTTCCGATATTATTTTCTAAACCGTCTTTTACTTCGATTTTTCCAGTTTTAACTTGTTTGATAATTCTTTCATCAACAGCATCTCTCTTTGGAATTGTTGCTCCAACATTCGTTAAAACAAAATCATAAGCTTCTTCTGCCGACATGATAGTAAATTTTGGCATTGAGAAAGGTTTTGGCTGTTTGATTGCTGCTAAAAACTCTTTTGTTTCTGCTTCCGGAAGATCTTCTAATTGAACTCCGCCATTCCAGTTGTTTGCTGTAACTTCTGGAGAACCTCCGATAAAGTTTCCTGAAACATAGGCCCTTCCGTATTGTTTTGGTTCAATATAACCAGATTCTGGTTTTACAATTCTATATCGAATTGGTTGATCTGTCGGCGTTATTGGGCCTGGTTTGAAGTAATTGTTAATGATGTTCAACATCGAACGATAATCACCTCCATCAAGCGTACGATTCCACCAATTAAATACTACGTTATTCACAAAATTAAAATCGCCATACATTCCGATAGAAGCATTTCTAGAAATGTTGTCGGCCCATAAATTACGCATAAATGTACTATTTAATCCGCCGATTGTACTTCCGAAAGCATGATTATACGTATCTAAACCTTCTGATGAAATGGTGTTTTGAATCGTAATATTACAAGCTGGTAATTTTTCCAGTTTCGATTTTGCATTCGCAGCAAACTGATGTCTGTACAAAGAAATATTTTCGTCCAATCCCCAGCTTACAGAACAGTGGTCTACAATAATATTTCCCATCGGATTTCCGCCCAGTGCATCGTCTCTTCTAGTTACTTCGGTTGCTCCACGACGGAAACGCATGTGACGAATAATAACGTCATGCGTATCGATTTCTAAAGTTTCTCCAGCAATGCAAATTCCGTCACCTGGAGCAGTTTGTCCAGCAATGGTTACGTATGGTGCGCGCATGCTGATTCTTTTTTTCAATTGAATAATTCCTGAAACGTTGAAAACAATTGTTCTCGCTCCAACCGCTTCGCAGGCTTCACGAAAAGTTCCTTTTCCGCTGTCTTCTAAACTGGTTACTACAAATATTTTTCCGCCTCGTCCGCCCTGTGTGTATGCTCCACCGCCTTCAGCACCCGGGAAAGCAGGAATATCAGCAAAAACAAAATCTTTTGGATAGGAAGCCCAGGGTAAATATGGCTTTCCTTGTTTTGCTTCTTCTTTAATTATATGAAGGTTGGAAGTCCAAATTTCGTTGAGTCTTTTTTCTTCATCAGCTAAAACAGCATCTGCTTTTTCCTGAACTGGTTTTGGAATTACTGGATATTGGGCATAGGCCGATGATACTAAAGAACAAAAGGACAACGCCATAAAAGTTCTTTTTAAAGTACGGTTAGGGAAAATATTGCGCATTTTTTTTTAGTACTTAGTGATTAGTTTTTTTTAGTGATTAGCTCTTAGTAATTAGTGATTAGTTGAAAACATTCATCAATGAATTTTAAACAAATTATTTAAAAAGCTAATCACTAATTACTAGGCACTAAGTACTAATTCTTAGCTTTCTCTCTTTCTTCAATACGTTTGTGCCAATCGGCACTTTCTTTGTTTAAATCGTAACCTTGTTTTGATAAATAATTGTTGATTCTTCCTTTGTATTTACCAAACCAGCCGTGTTTTTCTTTAGATGAACCAGCATCCATTGCGTGTTCTCTGGCTTCCACTAAAGCTTTATAGATGTAGTCTTTTTGTTCTGCTGTTAAGTTTGGAAGCATATCATTGTAACCTGCAACTGTGATAGGAAGCACGCCGTAGGTCATTCCGTCTTTCACTTCAGTGATTTTATCTTCAGACAATTCTTTGCTTAATTTTTTGATATAAGATTTATGCAGTTTTGCAATTGATTCGTCTGCTTTTGCTTTCAGTTTATCAATCTTTTCGTTTTGCTTTTCTTTTGCTAAAGAAGTATCTTCTTTCACTTTTTTAATTTCAGCATCTCTTCCGTCCTGAATTTCAGTTAAATCTCTGAATTGCTGCGCGATAATATTTGAAACTGCTTTTTCTTTTGCTTCGCTTTTTAAATCTAATTTCGTAACGATTTTTGCAGCTCTTTCGTTGGTAACTTTTACATATTCAGGATCTAAATGCTGTTGCGCATTTAAAGTTGAAAATGCAAAAACAAGCGATAATAAACCAGCGTTTAATTTATTTAGTGCCATGAGTTTTCTTATTTAATTTTATTGTAAAAACATAGTTTATATTAAAAAGTCAAATGGATTTTTATCAACTTTACTTTTTAATCTAGCAAAGTCGCTAAGACGCAAAGTTTTTATACTTTACTTTATAATCTTTGCGCCTTAGCGACTTTGCGAGCAATTTTATGTTTTCAAAAATTATTCCTTATTTTAAGTCTAACAAAGGTCTAACTAATGTTTCTTTATTATTAGCCAAATCTTTCCAGTCTACTTTTATCGCAGGATTTACACCGTTAATGTAATCTTCAATATTAGTGTATCCATCTCCATTTAAATCTCCTTGTGCATCAGATGGATCATTTGGGTTTAAACCGTATTTTTTCTCCCATGCGTCTGGCATTCCGTCTTTATCAGTATCTACATAAGGTTTTCCTTTGTATTCCGGATATCCTCCAACTTGAGAAATGTCGGTAATGATTCCTTTTTTATAAGAATCCATCGGTAAACGTCTGTGTTCGAATTGATAGAATTCTTTTTTCTCTAATCCTTTTGCGTATTCCGGAACTCCAGTTTTTACAGTTCTTACGATTCTTTCGTCCACTTTATCTCTAATTGGTAAAGTAGCTCCAACATTTTTAAGTACAAACTCATAAGACTCTTCAGCAGTCATGAATTTATTAAACCATGGCATTGGGAAAGCTTTATCTACTTTCATTTTAGAGAAGTATTCTTTTGCTTCATCATACGTCATTAATTCCCCTTTTTTATTCTCTAACTGAATACCGCCATCCCAGTTGTCTTTAGTCACTTTTTCGTTTCCGTTCACAACATTTCCGTTTACATAAGCACGACCAAAAACCATATAAGGCAATTTACTTCTTCCTGATTCTGGTTTTAAGATTCTATAGCTGATTGGCTGCGTTAAATCGGTTACAGGACCTGGTTTGTAGAAGTTGTTGATGATGTTGTAGTTTGCAGTATAATCGCCGCCGTCTGTAGATCTGTTGTACCAGTTGAAAACTACGTTATTTACAAAGTTGAAAATTCCGTTCCAACCAATAGAAGGATTTCTTCCTGCATTATTCGCCCACATATTTCTCATGAAAGAACAGTTTTCTCCACCTAAAGTACTTCCGAAAGCGTGATTGTAAGTATCAAGAGCTTCTCCGAATAAACTGTTTTGGATGGTAATATTTACCGTTCCTACTTTAATATCTGGATAACCTGGTCCCGGATTATACATGTGTCTGTAGATTGACATATTTTCGTCTAATCCCCAAGTTGCAGAAACGTGATCGATCATGATGTTTCCAACAGGATTTCCTCCAATAGCATCATCACGACGTCCTACGAAAGTTTCTCCACGACGGAAACGTACGTGTCTGATGATTACATCATGCGTATCAATCCAAGTTGATTCTCCGGCAATACAAATTCCATCTCCAGGAGCGGTTTGTCCTGCAATTGTAATGTAAGGTGCACGAATAATTAACGGACTTTTCAATCTGATAATTCCGGCAACATTAAACACTATTATTCTCGCTCCTCCTTGTTCACAGGCTTCACGCAAAGTTCCTGGTCCGCGGTCTTCTAAACTAGTTACCGTATAAACTTTTCCACCACGACCTCCAAAAGTGTACATTCCGCCACCTTCAGCGCCTGGGAAAGCAGGAATTTCTGCCTGAGGTAAGTCGGTTGGTCTTGCTGCCCACGGAATATAAGGTTTTCCATGTTTTGCTTCTTCTTCAATAACTACTAAAGCTTTTGTCCAAGCTTCATCAGAAAGCCTTTGTGCCTCTTCTTTAATTGCTTTTTCCTGAGCCTGTACTTCTGGGCTTATCTTCGGATATTGAGCAAAACATTTTGCACTTCCTAAAAAAAGCAGAGATGATGCGATAAATAATGCGGAATTTTTCATGTTAATTTCTAGTTGCGGTAATTCTTTTTAAACAAATCACCTGTATCTCTAGTAAAGAATACAGGTGATATTTGTCGTAAATTCTATTTAATTTTCTAATAAAAATATCTTACGAAAAGACATTTTATTTATGCAATTTATTGTTGGTAATTATAATCTCCATCTCCACCAGAAGCATCTTTCCATCCAATTGTTTGTTTCAACCATGGATTTTGTGCTAATACTGTATTTTGTAATCCTTGAATATAATAATTTGGATTAAATTTTATTTTAACTGCTACGTTGTTAACGTTATCCATTGGTGTTGGCGGTGCTGCCAATACAAAATTACTTGTATAAAAAGCTGCCAATGTATTCAATTGTGATTCAAAAGTCGCTTTAGCTGCATCTATGTCTACAGAAATACTTGCACGAGCTGTCGCTAATGGATCTGCAGATGTTGCAACATTTTTGTATTGCAAATAGTTTCCAGTACGCTGTGTTCCATTGATTGGAGTTAAACCTAATTTAGTAACCGTATTCCCACTTGTACCAGGAAGAGTTTCATTATCGTAGAGCATCCATCTTTGTACATCCCAGAAACGTTTTCCTTCGTAAGCTAGTTCAACTCGTCGCTCATATAATACAGCTTCAATAGCAGCATACTTACCACTTAAAGTCCCTATTCCATAATTATTTGCAGCATCAATACCAACACGTTTTCTAATTCTGCTTAAATAGGCAATAGTATTATTAGTCTGTCCTAATGCAGCATAACATTCTGCAATATTCAATAATAATTCTGCATAACGGTACTCTAAAATATCATTTCCTGAATATTGAAAACTACTTGCATTTGTTGCAGTTACATCTGTCATTTTTCTAACCAATGCAGGGCTGGTTTCATTATTTGAATCACTGTAATAAGATTTATTTGCATTATCCATCCAACGGTAAGCCCAAACAACAGGCTTAGCATTTTCTTTATAATCCCATCTTACACCAGAAAATGCAAATGTTCTGTAAAATCTTGGATCACGTTTAAGAAAGAATAGAAACGGGTTATAGCCATTAGCTGCTGTAGGTCTTTCACCTTTGTCTGTAGGAAATAAATCAATCATTTCTTTTGGAGCTTCCATAGCACCTGTACCACCTTGACTAATTAAACGAATTCCTTTTTCCCAAGAGTTATTAACTCCAAGATTTGTATTGTTTGTAGATAAAAGCTGTGTTGTGATAGCTTCTGAACAAAATGTATTGTTTCCAAGTGCAAACATATTCTGCCAGTCTTTTGCCGAATTACCGTATAGACCATATCCTGCGGCTGTTAAAGCTGTTTCAGCTTCTAAACCTGCTTTCAACGCGGCTTCCCAGCGCTCATTTGAACCATCCCAGTTTTTATTAAATAATGGGCTTGCATACGTTAACAGCACTCTTGATTTAACTGCTAAAGCAGCACCTTTTGTAACACGTCCGTATTCTCCCGGCCAATTTGCAGGCAGTAAACTTGCTGCCATATCTAAATCTTTTACAATTTGTTCTACCACTTCTGTTACTGTTGCTCTAGGCAATTTTATAGTTTCATCTTGTGTACTTGGAACTTGAGCTTCTGTTACAATAGGAACTCCTCCATAAACACGCATTAAGTCAAAATATTGAACAGCACGCAAGTAAAATAACTGCCCTTTTGCCTGATCGCGAAACGTTTTATCCAAATTTGCTCCTTTAACATCAATATCTCTAATAAAAGTATTACAATCTCTAATTCTGTTATAAGGAACATTGTTGATTTTATCTTCAAGTTTACCTCCATAATAACCAGATGCATCTGCAGCATTTACATAAGTAAGATTTGGGTTAATAAGAGGCTGAATTCCTCCTATTTCTTCTGTCATTTTAGAATATGTATCTGTAAATGAACCTACAAGGCTTTGACCTGGAGATTTAAAAGCAGAATAATAATCAAAATAAACATTATTGACATACCAATTTGCACGTTCCTGACTTTGGTAGAATGAGTCGTCTACACTTCCGTAGTTTTTCTTTTCTTCCAAAAAATTGTCACTACAAGAAGTACTTAGAACTACCAAAAGTGCTAAGGTTAGATATTTATTAATTTTTAGTTTCATCTTTAGTTGAATTAAAATGTAATATTAAAAGTAACAGCCCATGTTCTAAGAGTAGGGTAATTCTCAGAAGAATTATCATACATATTACGGTAATGATCTGGATATGGATTATATAAGTCCCAAAGATTATTACCTGTTACGCCAATTGACCATTTTGAAATTTTAATTTTATCTAAAAGCTCTTTAGGCATATCAAATCCTAATGTTAAATTTCTTACTGTACATCTAAAAGTATCTAACTGCCAGAAATCAGATGGGGCAGCAATGTAATCTTGTCCTGTAGAGTTCAAATTAGGATATTTACCATTTACGTTGTCGTCTGCTGAATACATATCGTTCCAGAAAGTTTCACGTGCCCACATATTGTGCGTAGATCCAGTACCTTGTTTTACAAAATCTATAGAACGGTATCCGCCCCAAGACGTTGCAATTTGAGTTTTAAAGAAAAATGACTTGTATCTTGCTCCTAAATTAGTTGTAAATCCATATGTTCTATTTTTTTTAACTAATTTAACATAATCCTCATTTTTCCAAATTTGTCCATTTGGTCCTGCCTGAGTACCATCATTACTGTTAAATTGTCCTGCTGCATCTTCATAAGCCAGCATTCCTTTTCTCATATCTGCAACATTAGAAATTCCCATATAATTAGGCTGACCACCTACACTAGCAGCATTCTGTGTTAAATAAGACCAGTAATTAGCAACGTCTTGATCTGTACGTAAGATCCCGTCTCCTGTAGAAGTTTCTTTCCATGTTCTGAATCCCCATTGTGGGAAAAATGTAGATTGACCAGCTTGTACTAAGTTATTTGATGGGTGCAATAACGCTGGTTCAGGAAATTTCTTAACCTTATTATCAGATAAGCCAAAGTTAACTCCTACATTATAACTGAAATTTTGATTAACCTTATCTTTCCAGGTCAAAGCGAATTCTGCTCCCCAAGAATCAACTGCTGCATAATTTTCCTCTGCAAATCCTCCTCCTACAGAGATTGGAACACCAACTTGTCCAGCCATACCTGTAAGCATATCTTTTGATCTATCATAATAAAAATCTGTAGTCAAAGACAATCTGTTTTTTAATACCGTTAAGTCAATACCCAAGTTATTTTTGATAGTTGTATCCCAACCTACATTTCTATTTGGCTCAACTCTAGGCGTTACACCGCCCCCAAGAACACCACCATTACTTCCAAACTGAAAACCTTTATCTGCAATTACATCATAAAGTGTCATCCATCTCCATGCATTGATGTTATCATTTCCTGTTTTACCAATAGAGTAACGAATTTTAAGAAAATCAACCCACTTTACATTATCAGCAAACCATTTTTCTTTAGAAACAATCCATCCTGCCTGAACCGATGGGAAAAATCCCCAATAGTTTTCTGGTGCAAACTTTGTAGAAGCATCACTTCTAAAAAGAAACTGAAGCATATAACGTCCTTTATAACTATAATTTAAACGTCCTAAATATGACAAAGTCCCCTGTTCCCCTTTTAACTGAGTTGAATTCGTACTCAAAGTTCCTGCTGTCTGATAAGATCCGCCATAGTCTTTACCGGTATTTTCAAAGGCTAATCTTGAACTGTTGAATTCAGATTCTGAACGCTCTACTGAAAACATCGCTCCAATTTCATGATTATCAAAAGTTCTGTTATAATCTACAAAAAAGTTCGCTTGTACAAATTTAGAACGAGAGCTGTTATAGTAAACTCTTGAGTTACGAACATTAGTTTCTATTGAATAATAATTATGAACCCCATCATTTGTAGTTACAGGTAATGCAGCACTAGCCAAGTGGCTGTCTAATTTCTCATATCCCATGATTCTTGCCAAATCATATGGTAATTGAACTTGCTCTGAACTTTCAGAAGTTTGAGTTCTTGCGTATGTACCTTTTAAAGATAATCCTTTTATGAATGGAACTTTCCAGTTTAAGGACATATTTACATTGTATGAAAAATCGCTTGAAACTTGTTTAGAACCATTGTCTAGACCAGCGAAATAATTCCATCCTGCAATTGTGTTATTTGCATTTGCAGATCCTAGTGTTGATGTTGTACGGGCAAATGGAGACATAAAATACATTTTATCATTTACAGTTGTTTCCCAAGGAATGTATTTTGGCATATGCAATAAAAGTCCATAATCTGCCTGTTCTCCACCAGTCGCAGAAGCATAACTACTGTCATTAAGATTTCCTGAAGCTTTAGTAAATGATTTTTCAATATCACCAGAATTACCTGAAACAGCTGCAGAAAAATCTAACGAACTTGTAATTTTTGCTGTCATACCAGTACGGAAATTCCATTTGTTATAATCTTGTTTTCCTAAATTTGCTCCTTGTGTAAAGTAGTTAATACCTGCAAAATAAGTAGCTTTTTCAGTACCACCGCTTACACTTAAAGTATGTTTTTGCTGGATTGCCGGTTTCCAAGCTTCTTTAAGCCAGTCATAATCTAAACTTTTCATTTCTTCTAACTCTCTATCAGTAAAAAGGTTTGATGAATTAGTTCCTAAATTATTATTTCCTTTAAAAAATCTATTAGAGAAAACACCAAATTCATACGCGTCCATAGTTTTACTATGACTAACTGCATCATTTACTGCAAATTGAGTAAAATATGAGAACGTAGGAACACCGCTTTTTCCTCTTTTAGTTTTAACAACGATAGCTCCCTGAGAGGCACGAGATCCGTAAATAGCAGCAGAAGCATCTTTTAAAACCGTCATACTTTCAATTTCTGAAGGATCTAATCTATTAAATGCATCTAAAGATGGTCTTCCGTTTATTGGATCGACCTGTATCATATCATCGATAATAATTAAAGGTGTTTTTGAACTACCATCTTTTGAAAAACCATAAGTTTGACGAATTTCCAGAGATGCTGCATCACCAGGACGGCCACCACCATCAATAACACTTAAACCAGGAACTTGACCTCTTAAAGCTTCAGATAAATTTGAAACCGGAAGTTCCTGAATATCCGATGCACTAATAGTAGCGATAGCTCCTGTAAGTTTCTCTTTTTTCTGAGCACCATATCCAACGACTACAATATTTTGTAACTCATTTGAATCTTCTTCTAATTTTGCATTAACGATAGTTCGTGTTCCAACTGCTATTTCCTGCTTTCTCATTCCAATAAAAGAAAAAACTAAAGTTGCATTTGGTTTTACTTTAATTTGAAATTGACCGTTAAAATCGGTCGTCACCGTATTCTTTGTAGATTTTTCAGTCACGTTCACCCCCGGAAGCAGGCCGGATACATTATCAGTTACAGTTCCTGTTACTGTAACTTGATTTGAGGTTTGAGCATAACTCAGCACACTCATAAGTGTAAACAAAAGAAAACTACATCTCTTTAAAAGTGCTTGTTTCATAAATGCTTTTTTGTTTGGTTAGGTTATTATGTTAGTTAGTCATGTTTTTTAAATGTGTCTCACTATTTATAAGATTTAAATGAAACCTTAAAATAAAGAAAATTAAATGTTAAAAACACATTTATTTTTTATATTCAAAAAATATAACGATGATACATTACAACCGTCCTGCTCTATCCTGTTTTAATGACATTATCTAAAAAAAAACAACTCAAAAAAACAATATTAATAAAAAATGAAAAGAATAAATGCCCTAAATAGAAAAATTGAACAAAATGTTTGAGTATTATTAAATGGAAAGTCGGCTTTTTGAGCAAAAAAAGAAGAATATGCATCAAAAGAGAATTTTATGTCTTTTTTATGCAAAATAGCTCGCCGAGTGCCTGTATTTAAAGAAGTTATATCCGGCTTAATTCAGCAAAAAAATGCTTACAGTTTTACTATTCCATTTTCAATTAAAAGTAAAAAACTTACAAGACAACTCAACGAATTTGACCTCAAACAATCCTTAAATATTTCACAAAAAAATATTTTTTTTAAACGTAAATTCTGACCAATAAAAAAATGAAACGTGTTTTTTACACTAAATTAAAAAACAGAAGTGGCCAAAACTTACTATAACGCAGTAAGGTCAGCCACTTGCAGGATAATCGGCAAGAATAATAATTAATTTATTTATCAGGATTCCAGTTATTAAAAACTAAATCTCTACTGTATTTTTTTAATTCCGATTTAGGCAGCTGATGCGACCATGACACTCTTAGAGATAAATCTTTTGCTCCTAATCCTTTACTTCCTAGTTCAGCGTAATAAGCCGTTTTATCTTTATTTGGGAATCTTTTATCGATCCATTCATTCCAGCCTTCTGGTGTTATATGCGAACCCATATCTGTATTAATAAAAACAGTTTGGGCATAAGGTCTCCACGGTCTTCCCAAAAAAACTTTATCTATCGATTTGTCTTTTGCGGTAAGCTTACAATCTATAAAAACAAATCCGTACGTCTGACCTTGTGGAGTTGAAGCTGCCGTGATATAAGAATTCACTAGACTTTCGATAGTGCATTTGTAAAAATAAGCGGTTGCAGCGCCAAAAATAAAATCGGTTGTACCGTTAATAAAACAGTTCTCAAAATAAGTTCGGGTATTTCCTTCTGATAAATAAAGGGTATCCTGATTGCCTAAGAGATTACAGTTTTTCACGATAACGCGATCACTTTTTATATGAAGCGCCACCGCCTGTCCTACTCTTCCTGCTGTATTTTCAACCGTTAGGTTTTCCAGCGTACAATCGTTTCCTTTAATTAAAAAAGAATACGAAGTTGAAGTTCCGAATTCTTTTTTACCCGATGCATCGACTTCTCTTAATGGTTTTCCCGAATAATCATCAAAAGAAATAATCGTCTTATTTCTATCTGTCCCTTTTAAAGTAATGAACATTTTTGAAGCCGGAATCTCCAATTTCTCCACATACTTTCCTGGCTTTATAGTAATTACAACACGTTTCTCTGAATTATCTTTCACATTATTTACCGCTTCCTGAATAGTTTTGAAATCTCCAGAACCGTCCTGAGCAACGGTTAATGCCAATTTATTATCGAGCGTTTGTGCTGATAGGGAAAATGTTGTTATTAAAAATAAAGAGAGAATATATTTCATGTTTTTAATTTAAGTTTTGAAATTGTAGAGACGCACTGCAGTGCGTCTACGTCACGTATACACATTCTCCAAAATACGTAAGACGCACTGCAGTGCGTCTCTACCATAACTGTGTGGTTAAAATCTTTGTCAAAGTTTTAAACTTTGACAAAGATGAATATCAAAAATCCGTCTATAATCCGCGTCCAAAATTCTAATGCGACATCCAAACCGTCATTTCTCCTTTTCCTTTATTTCCCCACGCAAAATACGGAATCAACTTTACAGGAACAGAAGTTGCATCCTTAGAAGAAAGCGGTTTGTACAAAGTTTTGTTCCATATATTATTCGAATTTATAACAGCTTCTGCATCAATGCTTACTAAGTTTCTATTATTCAAAGTGAAATTATTAGTTGCGAAATTCAATTTCAAATTCAAAGCCACATCATTTACACTTACTTTCGCAGGAAGCTGGTCTGATTCTAAGCAATACACTAAAGGTCCTCTTTTTACAGCTACCTGATTTTTAACTTCTTCAACTAACGGATTGGCTTCCATCAATTCAACCGGCATTGTAAGATTCAATTCGATCACATCCCCTTTTTTCCATTTCTGATTTAATTTCAAATAAGTTCCAGAAGCGATTTTATCTGTAATTTTCGAATTATTAATCGAAACTTCAGCGTTCTGACTCCAACCCGGAATTCTCAAAAAGAAAGCTTGAAGATCTTTTGGAGCTTTTACAATTTTCAACGTTATTTTTCCGTCCCACGGATAATTAGTCTGCTGTTCAATTTCGATTTCTTCACCGTTTAAAGATTTTGTTTTTAACTGATTACTTCCGTATAAATTGACATACAAACCTTCTTTCGAAATATTGTAAGCATAATTTCCAACTTCGGCAACGGTTCTGGTTACGTTTGGCGCGCAACAGTTAGATAAGGCAATATAACCTTCACGTTCATTTCCCCATCTTTGGTGAAATGGTAAATCATTAGAAACATTCAGCGGATTATTATACAAGAATTTTTCACCTTCTAAATCCATTCCCGAAAGTACGCTATTGTACAATGCCAATTCTACAATATCAGCATATTTGGCATCTCCGGTAATTTGAAGCATTCTCCAATTCCATAATACATTTCCAATATTAGCGCAGGTTTCAGTATGTGCTGTTGCATTTGGCAATTGAAAAGGTCTTCCGTAGGCTTGGTGAATTTTCTGTACTACAGTTGGATCATAAGAAGTTCCGTCTGGCGAAACGCCGTCGTATAAAGAACCGCAACCTCCAGTAATGTACATTTTACGATACGTTACATCATCCCAAATGGATTCCAAATTATCTAATAGTTTCTTTTCTCCCGTTTCCGCATACAAATCGGCAACTCCAGCGTAAAGATAATTTGCTCTTACGGCGTGACCCATTGCGGTTGTCTGCTCTCTAAACGGAACTCGATCCTGATTGTCATCGGTTCCATCATTTGTGGTTCCGCGAATATCAATAAGATTATTGGCCAATTCAAGATATTTTGGATTCTTGGTTGTTCGGTACATTTCGACAATTCCCATATAATGAGACGGACAAATCGCATTTCGAGCCAATTCTGGTGAAGCTTTTTTGTAGAAATCATACAAGAAATCAGCCACTCCTTTTGCAATATTAAGGAAGTTTGTTTTTCCTGTGGCACGATAATGAATACAAGCTGCAGTCATTAAATGTCCCATATTGTATTTCTCAAAACCCAATTGTTTTTTTACTTCTTCAGGGCCTAAAGTTCCCCAGCGCTCATCGATTAAAACTGGCGTATGAATATAACCATCTTTGCGCTGTACTTTAGCGAAAAGGGCAATGGCTTTGTCCATTTCCGCATCGAGTTTTTTATCTTTTGTAACGGCATAAGTCGCAGCCATTCCTTCAAAAATCTTATAAAAATCACCATCATGAAACGAAGGCCCTTTGAACGTTCCTTTGCTTAAACCTGCTGCAATTTCAAAGTTTTTATACGCATGCGAAATCTCATCTTTATGATACAAATCCCACATATATGGCAGTGTGTTTTTGGTTTCTACATCAAATTGTTCTTTCCAGAAACCGTTTGTCCATTTTACATCTTGCAAGCCTACACTTTGCAATTTAGAATACGGACTTTCTGAATTCGCAACCAAACCTTTGTTCTGTGCAAAGATTACAGTTGAAAGAAATAAAGAGGATATGATGATGTTCTTTTTCATTTTGAATATTTTGTATTGTAATGATTGTAACGCTGATGACACGGATTTACTTCGTAAAAACGCGGATTAAAACGGATTTTTTATCTGCATAATCTGTAAAATCTGCAAGAGATTAATTTTTCACGCAGATTTTTCTTTTGCCCCGAATTACACGAATTGCACTAATTTTTTCTTTTTCTTGCCACAGATTAAAAGGATTAAATTGATTTTATACTAAATAATCTGTGCTAATCCTTTTAATCTGTGGCAAAAAACTAATTCGTGGAAATTAGTGTAATTCGTGGCAAACCCATTTTTTTATTTTACAAAGAAATTAATGGTTCTGCTCATTGAATCTCCGTCTGCATCTTTTACAGTTAGAATGAAAGAAGCAAATCCTTTTTCAACAGCTGTAAACTGAATTTCTTTTCCTTTTAAAACCACTTTTCCATTTTTAAGATCAGAGAAAGTATAAACTGGTTTATTTTCATAACCTTTGAAATAATCTGCAGCACTTAAAGTCTTTTTCTCTCCCGAATTCACAAAATAATGAGGCTGCGCCAGCCAGTCTAAATAATTATCCAACTGTGTAAATCCGTCTTTATCATTATCCTGATTTGCATCTGAGAAATCTCCAGCTGGTGAATTTTCGTTTAAACCAAAAGCTTTTTCCCACCAGTTTGGCAAACCGTCATGATCTGTATCCCAATCTGCTGGACGAGTTTCTGAATCAAAATTTGGCCATCCGCCTGCATCTTGTTCGTTATCGATCATTCCGCCAAGGCCACTTTTACTGCCTTTATAAGTGAAAGTTCCTTTTAAGGTTTCGTCTACAATTCTATTATCGTGTTTGTCAAAATACGGCTGATTTGCTCCAACATCCGAAAGTACATTTTTATAAGCCGCTTTCGCTGATTGCGTTTCTACGTATGAAGGAAAAAATGGTTTATCTACGAAAGTATCATATTCTACTTTTTCGTTATGGCTTATAGTCGATTTTCTGCCTTTATCCTGAGATTTCTCATCAAAATAACCCGGCATTATATTTCCGTTAAAATAATAACGCTGCATTCCTTTTCCAACCCCTTCATGCTGTGCATTTAAGGCCACAAATATGGTAGTCGAAGCGCCCGGTTTGTAAAAATTATTTACAAAATTCACCTCGTTTGCACCACCGTCTGTTGTTCTTTGTCCCCAATTGTACACCACATTATTGGTAATATCTAGTCGGCCTGTGTAGTAGCCATCTCCATTTAAACCACCGCCAATACTCCAGTTTCTTCCGTAATTATGAGCCAGTAAATTGTGATGAAAACTACCAATATCACCGCCAATTGTAGCAGCAAATCCGTGCATTTTTCCTGCCTCATATTTATCGTGTCCGGCCACATTTAAAGCTTCCGAAATTAAAGTTCGCTGTAAGGTAATATGATGTGCGCCACGCGAACTAAACGATTCATCAATTGTCCAGCTGATAGAGCAATGATCAATAATACTATAATCTGCACCTGTTAATCCCATTCCATCAAAAGTAGTTCCGCCCCCGATTCTCACTTTTAAAAATCGGATAACGCCATCATTTCCTGTCAATCCAATTGGCGCTCTGCTTATCGTAATTCCTTCTCCCGGAGCCGTTTGTCCTGCAATAGTAATATAAGGCTGATTTGCTACTAATCTCGAAGCCAGCTTTATATTTCCCGAAACAGTAAAAACGATCGTTCTTGGTCCAATTTCCTGATTGATCGCATCACGTAAACTTCCTGGACCGTCGTCATTTAAATTGGTTACTTCAATCACTTTTCCGCCACGTCCTCCAACTGCGTAACGTCCGTAACCTTCAGCACCCGGAAACGCCAATTGCGCCGGTTTAAACGACCAGACATTTCCTAAAGTAACTTCGCCTTGGTTATCCACTTCATCTACTCTCCAATAATAAGTTGTTCCGCTGTATAAATCAGAAACGGAATACGATTTCTCCGTCAGTTTTCCTTTAAATTCTTTTGAAGATTCTGTTGCATTTTCTACCGCATTTTTGTCTTCACCAAAATACAATTTATGAAAAGCTACATTTTTTACCGCATCCCATTTTAAGGTTAAAGTTTTAGCCACTTCAACATGTTCATCTCTATTTTTAGGTTCCGGAGTTCTGGCCTGATTCATCAAATTTGGCGTATCAATTTCAAAACCGTTGATCACAATCTGTTTGACGATATCTGGGTTTGAAGTTGGATCAATTTCAAAACGAACGATTACATCCTTACCTTTCTCAGCATTAAAAGAAATATATGCCATCGAAGCATCAATTTTAGCATTGGCTCTCTGGCTTGCATTTACCGTTTCCTGAAGTTTTCCGTTTACATAGATTTTGATTGGAGAAAAAGTTTTTCCTGTAATGACATCAAAAGCGTTATGAAATGTTAAAAGTGTATGTTTTCCGGCTTTCAGTCCGCTGATTTTCAATTCTAAATTTTCAGCCGTAACCAAACCGTCACTTCCTAATTTGTTGTAAAACGGTGCGCTCATTCCAACTTTATACCATTTTGAAGTAAAGTTTCCTTTCAACTTAAATGATACATTATTAAATGATTTTTCGGCTTCTTTTCCTTCATTAATCACCCACGAATCGTAACTAGGATCGTGAACTTCTTCTAGTCTTCTTTGAAAAAAGTCAAAGTCAACTTTTACAATTTGTTTATCAGTATTTGCGACTGATTGTGCTTGTCCGCTTGCGGTCAAAAGCATGGACAAAACAGCGCCACTTATTAATTTCTTTATCATTTTTGCTTGGTAATAGTTAGTTTAATTTCGTTTTCTCTGCTTCAGATTTTCCTAACAGATTTATAATGTCTTTTTTTCTTTCTTCTGGAATTACTTTTAAAACCTTCAATTCTCCATTCACGAGTTTGGCTTCAATTGTTGTATTTTGTTTGGCATGTAATTTAAAATGAACGTTCCAATCTTTTGGCCAGGCTGGAAAAAGATAAATCTTCCCGTCTGTTTCCTGCAAAAGCATTTCCTGCATGCCAATCATTCCCGATCCGCCCCAATTATGATCAGGAACCCAATCAAATCCTGGTCCCCAGAAAGCTGGAAAACGTCTTTCTGAATTCGCCATTTTTAACGTATTGTATTTTGCTGCTTCTTCCGTTAATCCCAAACGAGCTGAGAAAATATTGTCTTGTTTCCACCCGATATGACTTCTGAATTTTAAAGCATCAGGATCGTATTTCCATGTATTTAAAGCGGTTTGTAAATCAGGTTTTCCAATGCCGTAAATTCCCCACGGATAAACGGGATATAATTGTGGAACTTCTGAATTATTCACTCTCTCCCAAGTTTTGGCAGGAAGTAAAACTTTATGATTTTCAATTTGTCCGAAGTTTAAAGGTGGAATTCTGGATTGAAATGCTTTTAAATATTCGGTATCTTCTTTGGACAATTCTTTTGCAGAAAGGTTTAAAAGATTTTCTGTAATTACCTGCAAAGCCGAAATTGTGCTGTTGGCATTATTCGCCATTTTGTACGTTTCTGCTCCCGAACCTGGAAAAAGAATTAATTTTCCGTTTCCATCCAAAGCTTTTCTTCCTCTTTGTTTGGCTAAATATTGATAATGTTCATCAAAAAATCGAAGACAGCTGATGATGAATTGATTGTATTTCTGAATGCCTTCTCCTCCATATTCTTTCAGTTGCAGCATCATTTGGCAAAATTCCAAAACCGTGTCCCATTCGTATTCGAGCCATGCATTGTATTCCATTCCCGGATCGTAGTCTGCGGGACGTTTCCATTCGTATTCCGCTGGATTTGGCAAGCCGAAATTTTCTAATTGTTCTGTAAATGATGCACCGTTATGATTCCAATATACTTTAGATCGTAATTCGGCATTTTTTTGAAGACTTACATAATAATCCAATTGCGATTTCATCATATCAAAATCACCGCCTTTTACCATCGGAAAATAAACCAATCGCTGGTTTTGCGCTGTCATCGTTCCTCCTCCCCAATTTCTGAAATCAGGAGTAAAATTCAGGTCTTTATTCGTGTAAACAGGATCAACTGTAAACAATCCGCCGTTGAATTTCGTTGGATATTTCCCATACGCATTGCATCCCAGCATGTATCGAAACAATTGATAATTCTGCCCGATTTGATACACCGAATCTTTCTCAATCGATTGATTTTTCTGAGTAAAAATAAAACTGCGATTCCAAAAATTATTCCACCACTTTTGAGTATTTTTTTCTGCTTGTTTTACTGTATTTTTATTCGAAGAAATCAGACTTTGCAATCCATTATTCCAATTAGAGAAATCAGATTGATTGGTATTTAAATAAATTTCCAATGAATGTTTTTTCGAAGGTTTAACGCTTGTTAAATTAAACCCTTTAAAATCTGTTGACTGGTATTTTCCTAAATAAGATCCATCTGGTTTTAGATTCTCTCCTTTTATAAATCCACCGAAAGTCAGATTTGCGATCGGGTTTAGCATTTGATCTTTAACCGATTCCATTTTCTGCTGTTTAACCGCTACATCAAAAACAGTATTTTCTCTATTTCTGTGATAGAATTTAATTCCGTTATTTTCAAAAGCAATCGAATCTTTAAAAATAATAATATCGCCCTGAATCGCCCATTTATACGAATTAGCATTATTTTCTTTTCCTTTTGAATGATGATTTTGATAACGCCAGCTTTCATAAGAAGCCGTCATTTTCAGCGGATTTTTACTTTCTAAATCGACATGAATAATCGGTTTAAAAACATCTACCCAAAGTTTGATTTTAGTATCATTCTGCCCTACTAAAACATATCCATCCTTAAGTTTTAATTCCTGATGAAAGCCATCTTTTCCTTCAAACGGATTCGGACTTAACGTTACTTTTACTCGTCCTAATTTCAATAAAGTATTATGTTCGTCGAAAGTCCCGCTTCGTGAAAAATAGAAATACAAATCGCCTTTCTCCACCCAGACATTCATACCAATATCACCGCCTCCCAAAGGCATCGATTCTGATGAATTGTTGCTTTGCGTTGTCCAAACCTGATTGTAATTATCAAGCACAGGGATTTGCGCTTTAAGGCAAAGCGTGGTGAAGAGAAGTATGTATTTTATGTATTTCATTTATTTTTTAGTTCTTGTTGTAATTCCGAGGAACGAGGAATCTCACTCGTAACCATAAAGACTGTCGATAATTGTTGCGGAATTTCTAGTGTGATTTCTCCTTCGTCGAAATGACAAACTAGTCGTTAAACTCATAACTTATAACTTATAACTTATAACTTATAACTTATAACTCATAATTCATAATTCATAATTCACAATTAACCATTAACAATTACCACTCGTCTGTTCTAAATGACGAAACTGGCAAACCTCCTGCACTAAACAATTCCGCTTTAGCGAAATCTTTCCATAAATAACGAACTGCAACTGGATTTTTTACTTTATCCGAAGTTAGAACTACTGATTTTCTTCTTACAACCGTTTTCGCTGGATAGAAAACTTTGTCTTCGCCTGCCATTTCAAAACCTAAAACTTCTTTATCGTAAGACGTGATTCCGTTTGCAGCATCATCAAAAGAAATGGTTACTGAACCGTCTTTTATTTCCATCGATTTGTATTTTGGACTTTCGAATTCGAAACCTTCAATTCCGTAGGTTTTGGCCAGAGCCTGAAAAGCCAGGCGGTTTCCTCCTTTTTCTTTGTCCATTGGATGAATGTTGTTTTCTTCTCCCACATCCATTAAAACAGCCATTCCAGAATTCGGAATTTCCTTTGAAGCTTTCAACTGCGCTTCTCTCAAATAAGCTGAATTGTATTTTTCCTGATAATCTTTTGGATGAAATGAAGCATAATTAAACGGCGCGATCTGAGCGAAATAAAAAGGAAAATCTCCCTGATTCCATAACGTTCTCCAACTGCTTACCATTTTCTTCATTAAAGCCGTGTATTCATTTGCTCTTTCGTAATTGGATTCTCCTTGGTACCAAATACAACCTTTGATTCCGTAGCCAATTACAGGCGAAAGCATTCCGTTAAACAAAGTCGTTGGCACACGATTTGGGTCTTTTGCCAATTCTTCTTTCGTGGTTGGAATTTTAGCGCTGGCAAAATCTTTCAGCATTTCCTGATTCATCCGCGCTTCCATGCTCGAACCTCCATAAGAAACATGAATTAAACCAACAGGAACATTTAAAACTTTCTGCAAAAGCGATCCAAAATACCAAGCCGTCGCACTAAAATTTGAAGTCGATTTTGGAGAAGCTTCTTCCCATTTTCCTTCAAAATCTTGTAAAGGTTCTAAAACCGTTGCTCTTGGAATTGTAATCAAACGAATGTTTTTATTAGTTGATTTCACGATGATTTCATTTCCGTTTTTAACGGGCTGTCCTTGAAATCCTTTCAATGGCATTTCCATATTCGATTGTCCTGAACATAACCAAACTTCTCCCAACAAAACATTTTTAATTAGAACTTTTTCTGTTCCTTCCGATACTTCAATTGTGTATGGACCGCCAAAAGAAGCTGTTTTTAATTCTGTTTTCCATTTACCTGAAGCATCTGTTTTTACCTTGTAGGTTTTAGAATCCCAAGAAGTTCTGATTACCACATTGGCGTTCTTTTCTGCCCATCCCCAAATTGGCGCATTTGATTTTTGCTGCAGCATCATGTTATCAGTAAACAAAGCTGGTAGTTTGATTTTGGCATTGATTTGGAAACTTGCTAAAATCGTTAATAATGCAATAATTGATTTTTTCATTTTTTATTTATTTTTTGCCACAGATTAAAGGATTAAAAAGGATTATTAGTTTTAGTTATGTCAGGCTGAGCGAAGTCGAAGCCCGATTCCAATTGGAACGCCCTTCGACTTCGCTCAGGGTGACAATCCAAATAACCCTTTTAATCTGTGGCTAACTTTTATTTTTCTTTTATGATACTTACTGGCCCTAACAATCCTGCTTTCAACAACGGTTCTCCTTCTAATCGGAATGGTGCTGTTGTCCAGGTTAATCTTTCTTCTTTTGGCAATTTTTGATCACCAATTAGTCTATTAGCCCAAGTATTTGTGACTTTAATTTCTATTATATTTTTCCCTTTTTGTAAAGCTTTTGAAATATCTGTTTTGAAAGGGAATGTCCAAAGTGTACCGCAATTTTTTCCGTTGATTTTGATTTCGGCAATATTGGCAATTTCACCTAAATCTAACCAGGTTTTATTGGTGACTTTTTCTTTCCAAATAAACTCTTTTTTATAAACTACAGTTCCAGAATAATACTTAATTTGATCATTTTCAGAAGTGCTCCAGTCAAAAAGTTTGTTTGTTTTTACCACTTCTTTTGGACCTTTAAATGTTGAATCAAACTGTAATTCCCAGTTTTCATCTAAAGTCTGCACTTTTTCAAATTCAGAGGATTTTCGTTGTGCTAAAACTTCTTTTGTTTCTCCTTTAAAAATCACAAAACCAGATTCGTTGGCCTCTAAAGTTATGGAGACAATTGTTCTTCCGTTTTCTATTTTCCAATTGGCTAAAGCCGAAGTCTGATCTGTTACGGGATTGTACCATTTTGGCACTTTTCCAGCTATTCTGAAAGAAGCATCGAATGTTCTTTTTTCTGCTTTTTGATTGGAAATGAAATAAACATCTTCAGTATCCGATTTTCGGTGTGTCCAAGCTAATGTTTCTGAATCAGCTCTATTTAAATTTGGAAAATAAACGTCTTGTGTGATTCCGATGGAAGTAAAATCATTTCCTAAATATGGTAATTTGACAACCGTTCCTTTTCCGATTTTCCATGTTGATGCATTGGCGTTATTCCAGATTTCATCCATTACATTCTGCCATTTCTTTTGATCTGATCCCGATTGAATTCCCGGCTGAAGGTTTGGTTTTTCGTCCACAAAAATGGTTGCACCATCTTTTAGCAATTGCAATATTTTTTCGGCGGAAGACAAAGACAAAATCTTATTTGGTGCCATTTTATGACTTCCCGGGAAGAATAAAGCACCGTATTCAATCCCGCCATCAAACGAAATTTTTCCGTTTACCACTTTCGCACGATTGATCAAAACATCGGCATTGAAAGAATCATATTGATAACCATTTAGCGGATTAATCCATTGCGATAAATCGGTGATATTTTTAGAATAGGTCACTTCTTTTGGCATTTTTGCGGTTGGCTGACCTTCATTTTCTAAACGGATTTTCTCGCTTTCTAATCTTGCTGCACCGAAAACATTCGGAATAAACGAAACCAAACGATCTGGCACGAAAGAACGGGAAGGAAAATCTTCTCCAATAAAAACGGCCAAGTCAATTACAGGTTTTCCTTTTTGCAATTGAAACTGTACTCTTTGGCAATAATCAAACCAAGCTTTTCCAGGTTTCCACCAAGTTTGGTCTCTCTGGAAAAAAGTTCCGATATCGTCTAAAGTCATTCCCGGTTTTCTATCCGTCCACGGATTATGTACAAAAACATGATAAAACAAACGGTTAATTCCTAAAGCATAATTGCGGTCTGCCGTTGTTTTTAGATTTCCCGGATGTTCGTCCCAATCCATTCGAAGAGCGGTAAAAGATTCTGCCTGAATAATATCTTTTCCGTAAATATGTCCACCCGAAATGGCATCGACCATATCAAAAGGTTTGTCGTGCGTTGGGCTTTTCAGCCAAAATTCACCACCTGGATAATCGACATATTTATAATGCAGCAAAGCATCACTCATCATGGTTGGCGCGACGTTTTCTGAACTTAATTTAACGTTATATTCTTTGGCAATTTGAGCGACAGTTCCGTAGAAATTATCGGCTACTAAATCACCAATTGTTTTACGGACATCGTATAAAACTTTCTCAGAGAAATCGGCACTTTCTATCGGAATTCCGGCCATAACAGGAAGATAATCTACAAGATCATAACCACGTCTCTTTTTAAATTCGGTCTGAAAAACCGAAGACCAGTTTTGGCTTCCACATTCCCAACTGTCAAAATGCAAGATTTCTAGAACTTTTGAAGTCAATTCAGGGCCTGCCGAACGAACGGCTTCTCCAAACCAATGATCTAACTGAAAACGAATTAATTCGGGATTAAATTTATCAACTTCCAATCCTTTTCCTGCCCCTCCGGTTGCATTTTCATGTCCGGTAGAAGTATGTCCCATTCGGATGATTTTCCACTTTCCTTTTGGAGCTTTCCAGTTTAGATTTCCATCGGCATCCACAAAATTCGAGATATTGATAATTGCTGATTTTTTGAATGCATCAGAGTTTGGAATTTCTTTCTCAGTACTCTGCGGAGTCAAACGCCAAATTGCTCCTGATTTTCCTTCGTAATTATTTATTAATGACTGATTTGAAAGTGTAATTTTACTTACTTTCAGATTTTGTTTCCATTTAGCAAAATCCAAATCCTCTGCTCCGGGTTCTGTTCCTTTTGGATCATACACAAATCTGAAATATTTTGCCGTAACAGGTGTAATCGTATGTGTATTTGGAAAATCCATATCCTGCCAACCGTGACGCGGTGCAATCATTCTTACGTGGAATCGAAAATTGATTCCATCATCGCTCACTTCTACAATCAGACGCTGTGCCTGAAAATCTCTCCCTTTGGTTTCAATGACAATAGATTTGCAGGTAAAAGGCTGGGCAAATTCGTATTGAATCCAGCCTGCATCGGCAAACTTGAAGTTTTCATCTTTTTTAGGATCAGCCAAAAACGAAGCATCAGTGTTGTTTGATGTGGTTACTTTTGGCAGTTGCATCTGCGAAGTAATTTGGTATTCTTTTATCGGAATAGCAAACGTGGCAATGTCTTTATAATAGTCTTTGTAATGTTCTGCAACTGGCAATTTTAGCGCTATTTTCTTTCCTCCTAAAATTTCAGTTGTTGACCAAACTATTTTCTGCATTGACATTTCTGGCGTAATCCAAGGTCCGCCTGCAACGGCAAATCCGTCAGCTCCATGAAAAGCTAGTTTCAAACCTAAACGATCAGCTTCTTTAAAAGCCCAATGAATCATATCCCAAAATTCAGGCGTCAACTGTAAAACTGGCGGATCTATCAATGGCGGATTGGCCGGGCCTTTAATCGTCATTAAATAAGCTCCCGCAATCCCAGCTTGTTTCATAGCTTCTAAATCGGCCGTAATTCCGGTTTTAGAATACGCCGATTTCATCCAATACCAATACACCCAAGGTCTTGAGGATTCTAGTGTTGGCTGAAAAGATTCTTTTTTATGGATTTCCTGTGCAGAGACGAAACTCGCCAAAAGGAGTATAAAAAAGAGGTGTTTTTTTTGAAACATTTTATTTTTGTTTTGTCATTGCCAGGAACGAAGCAATCTCATAACGAGATCAATTACGTGTGATTGCTTCGTTCCTCGCAATGACCTCATTAATATTTAAACTTCTTTAAACTACTTTCCAACTGATTTTTTGAACCGCTGAAAGGCGTCAAATAAAAACTATACTCGTAATTTCCAGATTTAATCTGATATTGTTCTAACGGCTGTGCAACCAATGTCCAGCTGTCGTTTCCTCCCACTCCCATTTGGATTAAATCGATGTTTACTGTCAAAAATCCTGGGTCTTTCAAATCGTACGTATGTCCTGATGCGCTTAGATTTTCTTGTGTGTACGGCCATGCGCTCATACTTAAAAGTTTGGTATCGTTTACCACTAAAAATCCGTTGTTTTTCTGCGGAGTACTTAATGCCATCCATCTTACATCACATCGGTTTCCGTTTTCCTGCTGTTTTGGGTAATGTTCTATGAAATCATTTATTGCAAGTGAATATTTTCCAACAAACGAACCAAAACTTCTATCGCTGTAATTTTCTAACTCTCCTTTTCCATACCATGAAATCTGGTCGAATTTTCTTTGAACTCCCATCTGCATTCCGATTTTTGGAATGTTCGGTAATTTGTTTGATGCTTTTAAACTGTAATCTACTTTTATTAATCCGTTTGATAAAATATTGTAAACTACTTTTACGCTCGCACTATCTTTTATAACTTCGTAATCGCTTATTATTTTAATTTCAGAAGCTGATTTATCAATTGAAATGTTAACCAATTTTGGTTTTGCTTTGTACCATTGTTTCAACAGCTTTTGCGATTTCCATCCACGTTTATCATTGTCTGTAAGCGGTCTTACAAAGTTTGGCAATAACGGTGCAAAAACCTGCTCTTCTCCGTTAAAAACATAAGAACTCAAAGCTCCGTTTGTTTTTCCAATCGTAATGTCAAAAGTTTTTCCTTTGATTTTGAAATCGGAATCAGATTCAGAAACATTTAAAGTTTCTTTTTTAGATTCTGGAGAAATCACTTCTTTCTTTTTCAGCAGAAACTGATCTTCCGCGACAGCGTAACCTTTTGATGCCCATAACTCATCCTTTGAAAGCTGGAATTCTATATTTAAAATATATTCAGCATCGGCTTTCATTTTTGGAAGATAAGAACTGATATCCAAAGTTGTGGATTGTCCTGCCTCTACTTTTAATGGTTTTAAAATCTGAGTTTTGATTACGTTTCCGTTTTCCAACACTTTTAAAACCGGAATATAACCTTCTAAAGATTTAACCGCCTGACGATTTTTAATTTCTAACTGATTTCCGTTTAAAGTCGAAATCGCTGGCTGATATACCCATTTATTCTCAAAAATTGAACCTTTTGGTTTTCCGTTAGAATCTACAATTCCTTTTGTATTGAAGTTTCCGTCGTGGTATTTCTCGCCAAAATCTCCTCCGTGCGCAAAATAATTCTGACCTGATCTGGAATCAAATTTCACGATTCCCTGATCTTTAAATTCCCAGATACAGCCTCCAATAACTCTTGGAAGTGAACGGAATTCATCCCATAATTCTTTTAGGTTTCCAACTGAATTCCCCATCGCATGCGAATATTCAACGAAAATAATCGGACGTGTATCTTTCTTTTGATCAACCAAAAATTTCGGAGTAAAAACACCTGGATAAAAACGACTGACCATATCTACATAGGAATCATCCTGCGGATTTTCGAATCGATATGCGTGATCGATTGTTTTTGGATATCTTGGATCAAGCGGATCGATGTAACCGTCTAACTTTGCATTTCCCTGCGCTGGTTCGTAATGTACGGGACGTGTGATGTCGAAATCGTGAACCCAACCCGACATTGCAGCATGGTTTGGTCCTTTTCCGCCTTCGTTACCCAAACTCCACATTACAACCGATGGATGGTTTTTATCTCTTTCGACCATTCGGATCATTCTTTCCATATAAGCATTTGTCCAAAGCGGATCGTTGCTTAATTTTCCGCCAATTCCGTGTGTTTCCTGATTAGCTTCGTCCATAACCATAATTCCGTATTGATCGCATAATTCATAGAAATAAGGATCGTTTGGATAATGGCTTGTTCGTATAAAGTTGAAATTGAACTTTTTAATCGTAGTAATATCTTGTTTGATATCTTCTCTCGTTACGGCTTTTCCTCTGGTGGGATGATGATCGTGACGGTTTACACCATACACATAGGTTTCTTTTCCGTTGATGAGCATTTTTCCGTTTTCTTTTGAGAATTCAATCGAACGAAAACCGATTTTACAGCTTTTGGCTTCTGTCACGTTTCCGTTTTTATCTTTTATCGAAATAACCATCGTATACAAATTCGGTTCTTCTGAACTCCATTTCTTTGGATTTTTGATGGTTTCCTGAAAGAATCCAAAACGAACATTATCCAGACGAGGATAACTTTCGTTGATTAGATCTATCACAGGTCTTTGAAGCGGTTCTTTGAACATTGCCGTATTATTGGCATCGTACAATTGAACGTTCATCGTGTAATCTTTGATTTTTTCTCCTGTTAGATTTTCAACTCTGGGACGCAGTTTAAAAATTGCATCTGTATATTGTTTGTCTAATTTGGTTTGAACAAAGAAATCCTGAATACGTAATTTAGGCTCAGCCATAATGAAAACTTCGCGCTGGATTCCGCTCATGCGCCAGTGATCCTGATCTTCTAAATAAGAACCATCTGTCCAACGGATTACACGAACTGAAACTACATTTTCTCCTGCTTTTAAATAAGGCGTAATATCAAATTCTGATGGTAGAAAACTGTCTTCTCCATATCCTAAAAATTCTCCGTTTAACCAAACTTCAAAACCTGAACTTACGGCTCCGAAATGTAAAGTCACCGTCATATCTTTCCAGTTTTCTGGAACGGTAAAACTTCTTTGGTAAGACCCAACTCCGTTATAATCTTTAGGAATATAAGGCGGATTTATGGGGCGAAACGGATAAACGGCGCTTTTGTAAATTGGGTTATCATATCCTTTCATTTCCCAGTTCGAAGGTACTTCGATTTTATCCCAACCTGAAACGGTATTTTTATAGAAATCTTTTGAGGCTTCTTTTAGATTCACGGCATATTTAAAATCCCAATCACCGTTTAACATCTGGATTCGGCTTTTGGTTCTGTCGCCTTTTAATGCGTCTTCAACAGTTGCATATGAATAAGCAGTTGCTCTTGAAGGCTGTCTGTTAATGCTTGTAACCGTTGGATCTTCCCACGGAGCGAATTCGTATTTTTTATGCAACTCTGGAACTCCCGCTGGCTCTCCTGTAACAGATTGAGCCTGCGCGTAAGTTGTGAATAGTAAAATGTAAAATGTATACGTCAAAAATCGTAATCTGAAAAATGGATTATTGTATTTTGATTTAGATGTAAACATTGGTTTTATATTGTGTTTCATTATTATTGTTTCAAATGTCCCCTAGGGACATAAATACATATTAATTTCCTTTTTTTCTACCGACCAGTGCCTCCTAACGGAGTCATTTGAGTTGGGAGTATTAAGGTATTTCATAACTCATAACTCATAACTCATAACTCATAACTCATAACTCATAACTCATAACTCATAACTCATAACTATTTCTTCTTTTTCTCCGGCGGAGCCACAAAATTCAATTTGCTTTTTCCTAAATCTTTAGACGTTGCAATGGCAATTCCTCTTTGTTCTGCTTTGTTTACAGCGCAATAGAAATGATACACAACGCCATCATGTTTTACCACAAATGACTTATGTGCAAACATATCGTCGTATGGTTCTGATGATTTAACTAAATCTTCTCCTTTCCAGTCGGTCCAGTTTACTAAATCATTTGAAACGGCAAAACGGTTAAATGCACCTTGATTCCAACCCGTCCAGAAAGCTCCAAAATAAAACATTACCCAAGTATCGTTAATACGCTGAATGTAAGCATCTCCCGAAATTCCTTTATGATGATTGATTAAAGGTTTATCGCCATAACGCTTCCAAGTTTTCATGTCGTTTGAAACCGCCATAGCAATACGCTCTGCACCTTTAGCAGGATTTATGCTATCGCCGCGGGCATTATAATACATTATAAAATTGTGTCCTGTAACTTTATCTTTATCACGAATCACACTGTTTTTGTACATCGTACTATTATCCCACCATCTGGCGTCTTTGTCTTTTGGTGTCAAAACCGGATTTTCTAATCTTTGAAATTCGTGCGGTTTTGTCGGCGCTTCTTTGGTATACGCCATTCCGATTGATAAAACGCCTGCTTCATAACCTTTGCTGTCTCCGCCGAAATAGCTCATCCAGTATTTGTCATCGTATTTTTCCCATTCGTAGTTTCCGCCCCAAGTTGGATCTTGTAACGCAATATATCCTGCTTTTTGGTTAACGTCCCAGTGTTTTTCATTTTCTGAGAAAGACATTACTTTTCCTAGATATTTCCAGTCTAAAAGATTGTCGCTTTCTGCTAACCAAGTTTCATAACCTCTTCCGTCGTAAATTAAATACGTCATGTACCATTTGCCATCTTTTCTAAATACACTAGGGCAATCCATTTTGTATGAATTGTCAGTTGGAACCATTACCAAGCCGTATTTGTAAGGCGTTTTGATTTCTTCGTAAATCTCCTGCATTACGCTATCGGTAATTTCTCTTTTCTTGTATTTAGTTGCACAACTTGTTAGGATAAGTGCTGAAATGGTTAGGATTAGGTATTTAATTTTCATTTTTATGTTTTTTTGCCGCGAAGGCGCTAAGGCTCTAAGTATTTTTATTTTTTGTTTCACGCAGATTTTGCAGATTTTAGCTGATGGACGCAGATAAAAATCAATTAATAATCTGCTTAAATCTGCAAAATCTGCGTGAAATTATTTTTTCAATTCTTTTAATTTAGATTCCATTACGTCTTTATTCAGTTTGACTTTTACCATTCCTGTTGGATGAAATCTTCTCTTCAAGTCGATTGCATTATATATGATTGTGTAAACATCATTCCCTTCTGGAATTAAGCAAAGCGGAGTTCTCATAATATCCCACCATTTATCTACTTTGGTTTCGATTGGTAAATAATGCGCTTCTGACCAATTAACTCCGTCAGCCGATAATGAATACGCGATCATGTTTGGTAAATGGTGTCCCCAGCCGTCTGGTCCTCCATCGAAAATAGCGATATACATTCCGTTTGGCAATTGACTTACAATTGGATTTTCAACAAATAACGGATGCATGGTTTTAATGGGTTCCAAACCTTTGTTCATTCTAAGCCAAGGACCTTCTAAACTTTTAGATTCAGCTAAAGCTACAAACCAGCCTTTTCCTGATTTTTTCGGATAATCTGCCCATGAATTGAACGGATACGCACCGCTATAAAATCCGAAATATTTATCTCCAACCTGATACGGAAAAAATGAAGCAACTCCTTGACGGCCTTCCCACAGTTGAGAATCTAATCCGGGTTCCATAATAATTCCCATATCTTTATACGGCCCGCCGATTCCGTTTATTCCATCTACAGTCGATTCGCAACGCCAAATTCTTCCAAATGAGTGATTTGGTTCTATTTCTTTACTTACGGTATAAGCCAAATAATAGCCGTACCATTTGTTTTCTTTTTCATTGAAAATCGGCATATACGACCAAATAGCTGCACGGCGATCATTCATTGGATTATCATCTTCGGTTACGGCATAAGTTCCACTTGCTTGGTAAATTGTAGATTCTCTTTTCCAATGAATGGCATCTTTACTTGTCCAATGTCCGATTTTGGTTTTTACACGATCATAATAGTAATCTACTCCTTTTTCACCCGCTCTTTCTGTTGGAAACATATGATACGTATCGCCAACTTTTACCACACGTCCGCCTTCAAAACCGCCTTGAATGCCTTCTGTTCCGGACATTCCTTCATCAATAACGGGTTTATTTTCTCCGCCAATAATTTCGAAAAGCGGCTTTTCATCTGAAAATCCTTCAACGGTAAAAGTTGGATTCCAAAGTTTTCCATCAGGAAATTCTGCGTTTCTATAACTTAATTTTTGACCGTCTTTTACAACTCCTAATACTGCAAATAATCCATTTCCCGGATTTATAGTCTGTTTGCCTTTTGGGAATGAAAGCGCATACACATTAATTGGAGGTAATCCCGTAATTGTCAATCCGTTTTTAAAAACCAATTTTGCGTTTTCTAAATTATTTGCCTGAAGATATTCTGAATTATTTTCCTGAAAAACCCCAATTAAAACTGTAACAGGCTCTTTAAAGTTTAACTGTAAAGGAGCATTAGTTCCGTTTTTATATTTATCTAAAGGAAGTTCAATACCTGTTAAATCTTCTAATTCTGGAGCTAAACGAACAATATTGTGTTTACTTCCTGAAAATACATGAGCGTATTGCGTGGTTTTGAAAGTTTTATAATTGGATTTTACAATTTCAAATGATGCTGGTTTCCATGCGGTGTTTTGTGCTGTAGCTTGGATGCAGACAATGAACAGCATTAAGAAAATGGCTTTTAATTTGAAGTTGTATTTTGTATTTTTTGGAAACATTGGTTTTTTATTTTTTATTTCTGTTTTTGCGTCATTGCGAGGAACGAAGCAATCACATTTGCTATATCAAACTTTGCTCAATCATTAGTGAGGTTGCTTCGTTCCTCGCAATGACAAACTGAACTAAGAACTAAGAACTAATCACTCATAACTCATAACTCATAACTCATAACTTATAACTTATAACTTATAACTTATAACTTATAACTTATAACTCACAAAGCCTTATAACTCACTTTATACTCCACATTCGGTTTTACAATCAATTGATATTTATTTTTTGCTAATTCTGTAATTGTTCCCGAGTTTGTTTTGGGTTTGCTGGCACTTTCAAAAATCAATTTTCCTTCTCCTTCACCTGCTTTTACTTTGATTTCTTTAGTGTTACAATACACAGCAACTTCTCCGTTTGGTGTTGGCACTTTTCCTTCTATCCATTTTAAACCGCCAAGATTTGGTTTAATTTCATATTCAGAATAACCCGGAGCAGTTGGTTTTACACCCAAATAATATTTCCCTAATAAATAAATCGGACTTGCTCCCCAAGCGTGGCAAAGACTTTTCCCGTAAGGACGACCGTACATCGTTAAATGTTCCGTTCCTTTTTTGTTCGGATTATATTCTTCCCAGAAAGAGGTTGCGCCTTCATTTAACATTCCGCCCCAATAGTTTTTCATTTCTTTTAAAACGTAATCCTGTTCACCCATCGCACACAAGGCTTCCAACTCGTAAAAACGCATATATGGCGTTGTAATTTGAAGAACATCTTTATTCAGCAGTACTTTGTTTTTTACACTTTGTTTTTGTTCTTCATTAAAATAATTGAAGAAAATACCAAACATATTAGCGTATCTGGTTACAATATTTTGCATTTTACCATCGATACGCTGATGCTTCATGACGTTTTCTTTTTTATCCCAAAACACATCAAATAATTTGGTTTTTAAATCATCACCTAGTTTTTGATATTGTTTTTGGTCTTCACTTTTACCAGCAATTTCAGCACTAACGGCCATTGCTTCTAAACTTCTCGCTAAAAGCATTTGTTCAAAACTGACTTCGCCTGTTTTTGGAAGTCCGTCTGCCCAATCAATAAACACCCAATCGCCTTCTAATGGTTCGAGGAATCCATTTTTGTTTCTTCTTTCTAAACAGAAATCCATAAGCGATTTCATTCTTGGATAAAAAGTTTTGATGAATTTTGTATCGCCTGTGTGTAAGTAGTAATCGTAAACGCCCACAAACCAATAGAGCGAATAATCCATTATAATATTTATATGAGCCGTTACAGGATCTTTTCCGCGAAGGGCCAACAACGTTCGTTCGACAGAAGCCGAATCAAAGAACAAATAATAATTCATTAAATAACTTTGATAAGCGTCGCCAGACCAAACCCAGCGGTCACGTTTAATTCCGTCGATAAAAAATTCACGAGAGGTTAAATGCATCGTGTAAGCCGACACATCCCAAATTTTATTCAATTGTTCATCCGATGATTTGAATGCTCCACGATAATCTAATGGCAGATATTCATAAAGCATCGAAATCGAATCGTATTTTACACCTGCATCTGCCTGCACCTGAACATAACGGAATGCTTTCGAGCCATCATGTGTGTAGATTTCAGGCTGTTTTCCATCAAAAGATAAATGATCTAAGGTTTCGCATTTGGCAGAATCCAAAGCTTCTTCACGAGATTCTCCATAATACAATGCTAGTTTCCCTTTTCCTTTTAAACCGTGAATTTTAATGTAACCGAAAGTTTCTTTACCAAAATCTACTAACTGACCAGCTCCAATTTTTTCTGTTTTTTTTGCACTTAAAGGTTTGGTTGTTAGTTTAAATTCTGAAGGTTTATTTTCTGGTGAATTAAAATTCCAAGAACCAACAGGAACCCAAGGCGTACCGGATTGTTGTGCTTTTCCAGTTTCATCAATCCAAAGTTTATCTTCATTGGTTACTTTCCAAGATGAATCAGATTTAACGTATTGACCTGAAATATAAATAGCCGGCAACACTTCCTGATTATAAACTTTAAAGGAAATTTTGTGTTTTCCAGCAGGAACTGTAATTGATTTTGGCTGTCCGTAAATTTGAACGCCATCTAAAAGCAATTGAAAAGGTCCTTCTGAATAGATTTTTATCTTGTCTGGCTTTGGAATATCTACTTCTGTTTGAAAAGTGACCAAGGCATAAGGACTGTAATATTGCCAAAGCGGTGGAAATACGGCTTCGCGTTCTGTACGTCTTACCTGCATTTTATTGCTTAACCAAACTTCAAAATCGCCTGGATACCAGATCCATGTCGCTTCTTTTGATTTTTCCTGCGCTGATGATAGCGAAAAACAGAAAAGGGCAACGAAAGGAAGTAAAGTCTTAAAAATGGAAAAGCGGTTTAGCATAGTTAGTTTATTTTGGGACTAAAGATAAGTGTTATTTTTACATTTCACAACCTGTAGTATCCTGTTATTTCATAAAAAACTATGACTCTTGATAAATTTTTAAGGGAAAAATTATGAGTTATCACTTTTTTAGTACTAAAAAAAATGATGTTAGAATTTTATGGGACGCTGATGAGACGGATTTGCTTTGCAAATACGCGGATGAAAACGGATTTTATTTTTTTAAACACATAGAAACATAGAATTGCTTTGTGGCAAAAGACGTTTCACTTTCATACATGCACATAGCTATGTGCTAATGACTAGTCATTTTTTATTCTCTATTTCGCTAAGTAAAAAAATCTATGGTTCTATGTGTTTAAAAAATCCGTGTCAATCCGCGTCTTTACGAAGTAAATCCGTTTTATCTGCGTTCTAATTTATACAAACAATCTAAGCAATCATCCTATCAGATTCATTTTCATCTTCTAAAATATAATTAGAAGGCGTTTTCCCTAAATGCTTTTTAAACATATAAATAAATGCACTTGTAGTTTCGTAACCTAAATTGAAGGCAATTTCCTTGATAGATTGTTTTTCGCCTAAACGTTTTATGGCTTCTAATAATTTTAAGCGTGTACGCCAATCACTGAAATTCATTCCCAGTTCTTTGATAAATAATCGGGATAAAGTTCTGGTGCTCATAAAAGAAAGTTCAGCATAATATTCGATTGTGTTTTTACTGGCAATATCTTCCATTAAAAGTTCGACTACTTTTTGAAGTCTTTCGTGATTAGTCGTAGGTAAGAAAGTGGCGCTTGGCTCGATTAAAGCTAATTCATCCAAAAAAACAGAAATGATTCTTTTTTGTGGTGGAGTCAAATTTCCTTCTATTCCAAAAGAAATAATTTTAAAAACCAACTGCTTTAAAAACATCGGAATATCAAATGAAAAACTGTTGGTTGGCAATCTTTCCATTGCCGATGGATCGATAAAAACGCTGTAGTAATTTACGTCTTTCTGAAAAGTAACCTGATGCTCTACGCCGCCCGGAAGCCATAAACCCTGCAACGGATTCACAACCCAAATATGATTGCCTACTACAACATTCATTACACCACGTGTTGCATAGATTAACTGACCTCTTGGGTGCGAGTGCGAAATACACATTTCGTTGGTTACCATTTCGGTATAGCCAATAACAGGAATCGATGGATCAAGTCTGTATCCATGCTCCTGCGCCATTCGATATGTCCGAATCTGGTTATTCATTGTCCAAATATAGCAATTCTGACATTAGTATTCTTTTAATCTTTGCAAAAAATAATACAGCTGTTGTTTTTAACCTAATTTAAAAATCAAAATATATCTCATGGACACTATCAAAGCAAATCCTGACATAGTTAAAAAAACCACTTATTCGATCTTATTTATCATCAGTTTTTCTCATTTAATTAATGATCTTTTACAGGCTGTCGTACCTTCAATTTATCCGCTTTTAAAAGATAATTTTAGTTTAAGTTTTACTCAAATCGGAATTATTACGCTAACTTACCAAATGGTAGCATCTATTCTACAGCCGTTTGTGGGAATGTATACCGATAAAAATTCTAAACCGTATTCGCTGATTGTGGGAATGTGTTTTACCATGGTTGGACTTTTCTTTGTTTCAATCGCTTCGAGTTTTGTCAACTTACTATTATCAGTAAGCTTAATCGGAATTGGATCTTCAATTTTCCATCCTGAATCTTCACGTGTGGCGCATTTGGCTTCGGGCGGAAAAAGAGGTTTGGCACAGTCTATTTTTCAATTGGGAGGAAATGCAGGAAGTGCTATCGGACCTTTATTAGCTGCTTTTATCGTTATTCCGCACGGTCAATCTTATATCGCTTGGTTTTGTATTATCGCATTAGTTGGCGTTTTTGCTTTGTATAAAATTGCGATTTGGTATACGGCACATTTATCGGAAAGAAATGCGAATAAAGCTTTTCACCAAATAGAAACACATCATTTGTCTAAAAACAGAGTAATTGGTTCGCTGATTATTTTATTGGTTCTGATTTTTTCTAAGTATTTCTATATGAGCAGTATTACAAGTTATTATACTTTCTTCCTTATAGATAAATTCCACATTACGATTCAGCAATCGCAAGTATATTTATTCTTGTTCTCTGGAGCTGTTGCTGCTGGAACTTTGATTGGAGGACCAATTGGAGATCGATACGGCAGAAAATATGTAATCTGGGTTTCTATTTTAGGGGTTGCTCCGTTTACTTTAATGCTGCCTTACGTTTCTTTGTTCTGGGTTGGAACTTTATCTGTAATCATCGGGTTGATTCTTTCTTCGGCATTCTCGGCCATTTTGGTTTATGCAACTGAATTAATGCCCGGAAAAGTCGGTTTAGTCGCTGGTCTTTTCTTCGGATTTGCTTTCGGAATGGGTGGTTTAGGTTCTGCTATTTTAGGTAAAATTGCCGATGCTACAAGTATTGAATATGTATTTAAGATTTGTGCCTTTCTGCCTTTAATAGGGATTATTACTGGGTTCTTGCCTAATTTGGAGAAGAAAAAGAAGGTTGAGTAATTTTTTTATGCCACAAAGTCGCTAAGACGCAAAGTTTTTTTTAAAAGTTTTAATTGCTTCCGGCTTTAGCTGGATGACAAATTAATTAGGAAGCTCACAAGGCTTTAGCCAAAATATCTATAGTTTGGCTAAAGCCTTTTCTATTATACTATAAATACCTCCAGTTAAAACTAAGACAATTCATAAAAAACACATAGCCTTCTGTTGAAATACTATGCGTTTTTTATTACAAAATATTCCGTTTCCTGTCAACAATATGAGAGCTTCATGACACAAAAATAGTCTTCTATAACTAATTAATGTTTTTGAATTATTTTCTGAAATACCTTAGTTATGAATTTAACCCAAAAGACTATGGAAACTACTAATTTTATCAAAGCAAAACAATTACTGGGAGGCTGGTTACCCCAAAACCCACAAATTGTCGAAGATTGGATTCAAAAAATCAAAAAAAATATCAAAAAAAATCCAACACCGCTTATTCCTGAAATTGCCGAATTTCAAAATCTAGTGTATTCAGATCCTGTTTTGTATGCGAATGTGCAGGGAATGTTTGCCGAAGCCCATTTCTTAAAACAAAGAACGCCTTTACTTTGGGAACCAGAACCTATGACTTTTGAGGATTTCCTTGTTTTACTCAACGGAATCATGCAAACTGCTCCCGAAGCTTACCAAACTGGCGCTCCTGGAAATCAAACGCCTGCCGGTATGATTGGTTTTCCTATTAATGCCCTTTTGGCTTGGCCAATGGCAACCAATTTTGGTTATGATGTTTTTTCAAACGCTATAGTCAATCAGCAGCTAAAAAAAATATTAAGCTACTGGTCTAAATTTTTGGTCACAGAAGATTCCAGATATGTTTTAATAGAAAATGATCCTACAGAGAATGTAATTGCCTGGTTGAGCGAAGTAGCACAATCTGAAATGATGCAGGTTGCCCAAGGAGCATTAGGTTTAGAAGCGAATCCTATTCCACCGAATGCTACATTTTCTGATGTTTTTCAATCAAATCCTTCAGATCCATATTATGGATTCAAAAGCTGGGACGATTTTTTTACGAGATTGTTTTGCCCAAATGTACGTCCTGTTACTGCGCCTAATGATGATTCCATTATTGTAAACGCTTGCGAGTCGGCACCTTTACAAGTTGCCAAGAATGTGTCATTATCGGATCAATTTTGGTTAAAAGGACAGCCTTATTCGTTAGAAAATATGATGAATTTTGATGAACTTGCACCTCAATTTGATGGCGGAACAGTTTATCAGGCTTTTTTGAGTGCCTTGAGTTACCACCGCTGGCACAGTCCTGTAAACGGTAAAATCGTAAAAACGGCTGTTATAAACGGTTCTTATTATTTAGAAAATTTATATCAGGGTTTCTACAATCCTGAAGGAGCCGATTCGAGTGCACCCAACAATTCACAACCCTTTTTAACTGCAGTGGCCACCAGAGCTGTTATATTTATTGAAGCTGATAATCCAGCCATTGGACTTATGTGTGTAATACCTGTAGGTATGGCAGAGGTTTCTAGCTGTCAAATAACAGTAAAAACCGGTGACATTGTGAAAAAAGGCGACGAACTGGGGATGTTTCATTTTGGAGGCTCAACGCACTGTTTGCTTTTTAGACCGGGCGTTAATTTAGATTTCAGTACTTATGAAACACCAGGTTTAGACGCTCCTAATAATATTCGTGTAAACACACAAATAGCAAAAGTGCTTTAAAAGGTATTTTTTTTATCGATCAATCACAAAAGTTTTACTTTTAAAATGAAGATTTAATTGCGTCCAGCTTTAGCTGGATGAAAACAATAAACAAAGCTCAAAAGGCTTTAGCCAAACTATAAATATTTGAGCTAAAGCCTTTTCTATTCTTGCTATAAATACCTAGAGGTAATTCAAACAAATCATAAAAAACGCTTTCTTATTAGGAAAGCGTTTTTTACATTTTTATATTCTTTTTTAAGCATTTAGCTTTTTCTTTTCTGTTTTATTTTTTACTATTTTTTTCTTTTGAAAAAAATCACTCAAAGCTTTTTCTTCTGCTAATGTTAGAGAACTTAACCCTCCTATGGTATCAATTTCTAAATCTAATTTTTTAGTTTTCATGATTATTTATTTTGAAAATACTTATTAATTAATTTCAATGCTGATTTTGTTTCAATTATCATAATTCTTCCTCCAAAATGAAATGCTCCCAATGTCTTTACATAATGTTCTACTAATTGTGATTTTGAAAGAAACGAAACATTCCCATCGTGTCCACGCTGAAAAGATAACTTACAAGCATAGGCAACTAAATTACCAGCAACTCCAACATAAACTTTTGTTTGCCCTTTGTTAAATGGTGCATTTTCTAATAAATGCATATAAACGTGGTCAGCTTTAACTTCTAAACTCACAAGACCTTGAATAATTTTTGAATTCCCGGAAATTGTAAGTTTATAAACGTCTCTAATTGGATTTTTAAATTCATCACTCCAATTAAAAAGCCAGCCATTTTTCTTTGTTACAGATTTTAGATCAGAACTTTGTAGAATTGAAATTTCAGTTTGAAAACTATCTCCAGTGATTACATTTTCTATCGAGTTTGTTAATTTATCGATTGTAAAATCTAAACCTATTTCCCCTTCTTTATCCATTCAGCTAATTTAATGAATATAATCTAATTTTGGAAATATTATCTATTGTCTCTTTTTAACGCATACCAATTTTGAAGTAATTTCCATCTAATTAAAAAAATCTTTATATATTCTGTCTCTTTCTTTCAATTCCCATTAAAAACCAAATACAAAACCAAAATCACCAACCCCAGCAAACCAAACAAAGCTTAACCTTTTTACTGGTTTTAGGAATATCCCTTTCATCTGAAACATTCACTTCAGGATTTTTATCGGTTAAAGAAATAATAAGGGCTGTAATTAAAAGCACAGCAAAAATGTAAAAGGAAATCAATAAAAAGTGAGGCCAAGCTGGATATCTATCGGCAGGGAAAATAATTGGGGATTATATAGCACTGTTAAGAACTCAGAAGACTTTGTACATCAAGGCATCACATATTTTAGTAAAAACTCGTTATTTAGCAATACCTTGTATTTCACTTTTAATATAATTTGTTATCGAGTTTCTTGCCATATTTGACATTAGCTCAAAAGTGATTAATATGTCTGTAGTTTTACTCCATTCTTCATATGAGCTTTCAACTCTATTTTCCTTTTTCATTAGTTTAGATAACTGCTCTCTTTTTTTAAGATTATTTATTGTTTCGAAGTATCGATTATTTGATGAATTACTAGTTTTATTATGTGGTAATGCTTTTCCAGCATGAAAAAAGTCGGAGCGCAGCTTGTAGGTTCCTTTAATTATATTTGAAAATTCGTCTTCACCTAAGCTGTTTGGAGATAATTCAGGCATTACACTGATTTCGTTTGGATATTTAAATCTGTATAAAAGACCTTCTGTCAATAAATCATCATGGAAAACTTCATCCCAATTAGTGTTTTTATTGTAGAAAGTTAGAAATTTAATAAAACGCTTAGTAAGATCTCTGTGCTTTATTTCAGAATCAACATAATCTTTAATTTTTAAGTATTCTTCAAAAAGACTTTTTACAATATCATTATTTTTTGAACATTTTTTCCAATCATTATATAATTCATGTTTTTTTGAAAAATCAATTTGCGCTATTGCTTTTTGAGAAATCGCTTCAATTCCAGCTATTAAAAATGAATATCCTAAATCAAAATCTTCCTTTTTATTAATATGAGCAAGTTGTATTAAGCGAAAACTTTGCATTATGTCTTCGTAAGAAAAAGAATATCCTGAGTTTTCACTATCTGTAAGTATATCTAAAAGATCAACTATTTCCTTTAGTCTATTTTCCCATAGATTAATTATATCTATATGAACTCTAAAACCTTTTGCGCCAGGTCCTGCTATTGTCCTTGGAAATTCTAAGCCAATCTCTTTTAATTGATAATCATTCGCAATATCAAAATTGTTATAGTTATCATTTTTTGTTGTTAAAACTGGTCTTTCAAAAGCGAAACTACAAACAGAACTAAGCCCTAAAGTAAAATAATGCGAATTGATATAGTTTATCCTTTCAGGCATTTTAACAGGTGAAACATAGGCTTTTTTACGAATTAGCCCTGACGTAGACGTTATATCTACTTCTATTGATTTTTGAATTGTAAAATCTTTAAGTACTATGTCTCTTGGCAGTTCAAAATCTAAAATCAGATAACTATACAATCTTTCATTTTCTGATGTTTCGTGGATTTTAAAAAGACTAACATGTTTCCGTTTATCAAATGATATTATTCCATCTTTAAACTGATTATCATCTTGTGTAAATTGTCTCATTTTTTTAATTTGATTTATATCAAGTTCTATAATTCAAAAAACTAATATTAATAGCAACTTTGACAACTATTTAATTCCCATTAAAAACCAAATACAAAATCAAAATCACCAATCCTAACAACCCAAACAAAATCTTTACCTTTTTACTCGTTTTAGGAATATCCGTTTCATCTGAAACATTCACTTCAGGATTTTTATCGGTTAGAGAAATAATAACGGCTGTAATTAAAAGCACGGCAAAAATGTAAAACGAAATCAATAAAAAGTGAGGCCAAGCTGGATATTTATCAGCAGGAAAAATCCATAGATACAAAACCCCAACAAACAAACTAAATGCAGAACCCCAAGAAAGCGTTGCATTTACGGCTTTTTTAGTAGTGCGTTTCCAAAAAACACTCAAAAGGAAAACAACAGATAACGAAGGCGCCAAGAAACCTAAAACCGCCTGAAAAATATTGAATAAATTCTGTCCTTTGATATTGTCAATCGCAACAGCAATCAAAATCGCAAAAACACATCCAGCAGCAATGGTTAAACGACCAATTTTAATCTGATCCTGAATCGTAGCCGATGGGTTGATTTTCTTTACATAAATATCATTCGTAAAAACGGTGCTTAAAGCGTTTAGCGAAGAACCAATTGTTCCCACCAAAACCGCAATCATCACACAGATTACCAAACCGTTCATTCCGCTTGGGAAAAGATTCGTAACCATGGTCATGTAAGCCAAATCAGAATTGCTTCCTAATTCGGGATATAACGCATAACACAAAATTCCGGGAAGAATAAACAACGGCAAAGCCATCACTTTTAACCATCCAATAAAGTTAACGCCCAATTGTCCCTGTTCTAGGTTTTTAGCACCTAAAACACTCTGAACCATCGATTGATCGGTACAGAAAAAAGCAACTGCAGCAACGGGATATCCTAATAAAATAGCCGGCCAAGGATAATGTGCATCGTCTGAAGGACGGACTAAGTTCCAAAAGTTTGAAGGAGTTTTGGCAATTAAAACATCGATTCCGCCTAGTTTTTGTAAACCTAAAAAGGAAAGCGTCAACGAAACTACAATCAGCAGAATCATCTGAAAAACATTCACTTTTGCAATGGCTTTTAATCCTCCTGCGAAAGTAAAAATTCCAGAGAAAATCACTAAAACGGTAACACTCTGCCACATCGGGATTCCCAAAATCTGACGTACTAAAACGCCTCCGCTGAATAATCCCAAAGACAACCAGCTCACTAATATTTTTACCAAGGCATACCAAGCCAAAATATTCTGTGTACTGTCGCCGTAGCGTTTTCCCATATATTCGGGCATAGTGCTTACTTTACTTGCAATATATCTCGGCGCAAAAACCATCGCCAAAAGCAGTAAAAATACAAAAGCGTACCATTCGAAATTTCCCGCCACAATTCCCGTAGCGTAACCAATACTTGCAAAAGCCAATAATGATGAAGGCCCAACATTGGTTCCCCACATATTAAACCCAATGCTATACCAGTTTAAGGAGTTTCCGGCCAGAAAAAGCGTTTCGTTTTTCTTTCTCTGTTTCATACTTACCACATATCCAATGACCAATAAAGCCACTAAATAACCCGCAACAATTACAAAATCGAACGTGGTTAATTTATCGTAGATACTGTTCATAGCCCGTATTCGTTAAGAATATCGGCAATTTTAACCGGCATTCCAGTTTGCAAAGATTTATCCATTGCTTGTAATAAGGCCACAGTTCCAATTCCTTCTTCCATGTTTGGATACGCTTCAAAACCTTGCTCGATGCTGTCTGTAAAATATTCTAAATAATTCTGATATTCCCCGCCATGATGACTTTGTCCTTCAAAACGGAAATAATATTTTATCGTGCTATCACCCCAGGTAATCACTTTTTCTTCGCCAGTTTTGTCTGTAATGGCATAACGCAATTCATGATAATCGGCTTGGCTTGCTCCTTCTGTTGCTCGCAGAATTGTGCTCATGCCACTGTCACGCTGCGCTGGCTGAGTCGGTGAAGTATACACACCGCTTACACGTGCGATTCTTCCATCGGTTGCTTTAAAGATAAAATGCATCGTATCTTCATTTTTCAATCCTGCATTTTGCCCATTACTGCTAATCATTCCGTAACCCATTACTTCTTGGATATTTGGCAAATACCATCTAATGAAATCTACAGGATGACTCAAACCTCCGTACAGCCATTTAAACGATTGCAAAAGCGACCATTCTTTCTTTAAAAACCATCTGTGATCGGCGTGATATTGTGCTTCAATAGTAATTAAATCTCCTATTAAACCTGCTTCATAATCGGCTCTTTGTCTTTTGGCTGGTTCGAAAAAACGGGAACTTTGCCCAATGAAAACTTTCTTTCCAGTTGATTTGCTTAATTCTAGCAATTCTTTTGCATCCGAAAGATCATCGATAAACGGTTTTGTGCAAACGACATGTTTTCCGTGCAATAAAGCTTGTTTTACGTGTTGTGCGTGAAGATGATCTGGCGTATAAATCGCTACAATATCAATTGAAGCATCGTTTAATAAATCGTCATAATTGGTGGTGTACGAATGAAAATCGAATTCTTTTGCGCGCTGCTTACACAATTCTTCGTTTCGGTCGCATATTTTAACGAGTTCTAGTTTTGAACTTTCTATAGCAGCCGACATTGTGCTTCGTCCTTCTCCAAGTCCTAGAATGGCTATTTTTAACATTGGTCTTTATTTTAGGTTTTTGATAGTTATGATTATCCTAACAGGTTTCCAAAACCTGTTAGGTATGTTTTTTTTAGCCACAGATTAAAAGATTAAAAAGGATTTCTAATCTGTGTAAATTCTTTAATCTGTGGCTAATATTGCTTTGAACTTAAGAGATACCTAACAGGTTTTGGAAACCTGTTAGGATAATAAACATTATTTCGTTTCTACTTTGTTTAAAAATATCCAAGTTTCGTCTGGTTTTGCGCCTTCAATTCCGGATTGGTATTTTTTCATTAAAGCATTCCAGTCGTCTACGCGCGGATTATTTTCAATTGTTTTTGGATTTAGTTTATCCAAGCTTTCCCCTTTCGGAATACTGATTACCAAGATCAATTGTCTGTCTTTTTTGAAATCCTGCAATTGCTGAAAATCAGCATTACAGAAACCTTTTGCTACTTCCGGCCATTTTTCGAATTGTGTTTTATGATATTCTACATATTCTTTTTGCAGCTTTTCATCAGCAGGAAGATTGGCCGTTAAAACAACATTTTCCCAATCCGATGCTGGTTTTGAATCTTTACATCTTTCAAAGTTTTGGAAATCGTAAACCAGATCATCATAGATTTTAATTTCTAAAGAAGGAAAAGCGCCCGCCAATTTTCGCTTTGTTCTTTCGGGCTGATTCATTTTTCCGTAAATTACCAAATGATTTTTCCATTGGTACAATTCCTGACCCACAATTCTAAATCCAACCAAAGTCGATTTGATTTTTTCGATATCAAAATCAGAACCTATCAATTCAATCGCATACGGTTTTGGCATTTCCTGCAATCCCCATTTTTCATCGATGACAACTTCTTTTTCTAAATCTTTATAAGGCGCTCTGATTCCGGCATTGTCTTTAATTTTAGAACTTACATACGGATCATTATGTTCCCAGATATTTCCTTTTGGACCGTTATGGTTTTTAAGGATTTTCTTTTCGGCAATCCAGTTGTTTTTAATCGTAAAACCTTCGCTTCCTTCATCGGTATATAAATACAGCCATAAAAATGGATCGTGTGCATACGGACTGTTGTAAACTTTGTCGATATAATTTTCTTCGATTCGGCTGTTTGGCTGCGCCGAAAGCGTATAAATTCCAGCTACATCATGTAAATGTTTGGCATAATGATGAATTTTATTCGCCAGAATTTTATTGTTCTGCATCACGTTTGGCGTATGCGTCCAACCCCAGCCCATGGCCATTCCGGAATAAGAAACATCCGAAATTTCGTTGTGTTCAATTGTAATGTTTCGAATAAAACCCGCACTGATTCCTAAAGTTCCCCAATCTTCATTGGTTACGTTTGTAATTAAATTATCCGAAATCACTTCATCAGAACACATTTCTCTTTCATCTTTTATGATTAAAGGTAAATGCGCTTCAAAAGCTTCTTCAGAAAAAATCCCAACGTTAATGGCACTTCCGCCAATATCCTTAAATAAATTTCCTTTTACTGTATTGTGATTCGTTCCTTTATTTAAATCTAAACCAGTCGAAGCCAAATGCTCAAAACGGCAGGATTCAAACTGAATATTATTAGCATAATTTACTTCAACCGCTGCGCGAGGTCTTCCCACCCAAGCCTGATTTTCTAAACTCGCCTGATTGGGCGTTCCCGGAACTTTGAGTTTATAAGCATCCAACAAATACAAACCCGACTGCAACGGCACATGACCTTGCTGCGAAGGACGAAGCCAATTGCTGTATTGAAACGAAATTCCTTTAAATTGAAAATGATGCACAGGCGAATCGATTGTTCCTTTTACTTCAACCAGATTTTCTAAAACCGGAGCCGTAACGGTAACCGAATTGATTTCTTCACCCTGACGCGGAATGTAATAGATTTTAGCATTCTTTTTATCCAAATACCATTCTCCGGGTTCGTTCAATAATGAAAGGGCGTTGTTTAAATAAAAAGCCGAATTTCCGTTGTTTTTAGAAATCCACGGAGCAGGCCAAGGATGTTCGCTTTGAATTCGGCTTTCCGGTTCTTCAAACGAAAGTCTGGCGCTGTCTTTTTGTACTTCAATATTTTTAATTCGAAGGTTCGCAATCGACCACCATTGCACGATAAACATTTCCATTCCCGGTTCGAACTTAACCGATTTGTCTTTAAACGGAATCCAGCAGGTTTGCGATTGATGATCCCAGGACAAAATTCTGTCCATTGCATTTCCTGCAGTATTTTTGGCTCTAACGGCTTTTTTTCCGTTTACCCACAATTGTCTGTAATTGATGATCGAACCCGCTTTTTGAGGCGCATCGGCAACCCAGAATGTTCCTTTTTTACCATTTAAAACACTTACTTTTTTCCAATTTTTAATTTCGATTCCGCCGCTTATAATTGGTCTCGCATTTGCATCAGCTTCAATTGTTGTTGGACTTTCGGCAGTTCCGGAATCTTCTGGTCGTACAAATAATGGTTCGTTTAAATAATATGTTCCGTTCATTACTACGATTCGAATTCCGTCTTTAATGGATGGATCTTTTAATCGGCGGAGTTCTCTGGCTTTTCGCATGGCCATTTGAACCGTTGCCAGCGGATTTGATTTTGTTCCGAGGTTGGAATCATTTCCTGATGGTGAAACCCAAATTTCAGCTCCACTTGCCGAAAGTGTGAATACCATTAAAAAAACGACCAGTAATTTGTTGAAAGGAATTAAACGCATTATTTATAGTATTGATTTTTTTCTTGAGATAAAATTACAAGGCATTAAATTAAAGAGCTATAATTTTTACAAATAAATGTATTTTTAACACTTTTACCAAATAATTGGGACAATTTAAAAGAATATAAAATGACAAGCATCCTGTACCCTCCTGTATCAGTAAGCTTTACTACCATTTTGAAGCAAAAATTCAAATCGTGATTTGAAATCATTCTCCGTTAAAAAAATCAAATTCACAAAAAATCTGTTATAATTAGATCAAAATTGTTATTTCATAATAATTTTTTAATAGATTTGTGTAATCGATTACATTAATAGATTATTGTTTTTATGCGACCAATTTTATTCATCAAATAAAAAATTAACTCTAAAAAAATCGACTCAGCATCAAAAAATACTCAAAAAGTAAATTTTAACCATAATACAATACGAATGAAAACTAATCTAACCCATCTTTTCTGCACAGCACTGACCATTCTAGCAGCAAGTTTTTCTGTCCCGGTTTTAGCACAAAAAACAGCTGACACTTATAAAGACATTGAATTTAAAATGACAAAGGTCAAAGAGCCGGTTATTCCTAAAAACAGCGTAAACATAAAAGATTTTGGTGCGGTTAATGGTGGTTATGTTTTAAATACTAAGGCTTTCGCCGATGCCATTGATGCTGTTTCTAAAAAAGGAGGCGGAAAAGTTATTATTCCTCCGGGAATCTGGCTTACAGGTCCAATTATTTTAAAAAGCAATATTGAATTACATGCCGAAAGCGGTGCTTTAATAAAATTTTCTACAGACAAATCTTTGTATCCTATTATCGAAACTAATTTTGAGGGATTAAACACCTGGCGATGCATCTCTCCTATTTATGGAAAAAACTTAGAAAATATAGCTTTTACAGGAAATGGTGTCTGGGATGGCTCTGGAGAAGCCTGGAGACAGGTTAAAAAAAGTAAACTAACAGGCGAACAATGGAAAAAATTTGTAGCTTCTGGCGGTGTTTTAAATGAAAAAAAAGACAGCTGGTATCCATCAGAGCAATATTTAAAAGGTTCTAATGGTGCAGATCAAAATGTGCGTTTAGATTTAAAAACAAAAGAAGATTTTGAAGCGATTCACGATTTTCTCCGCCCTGTTTTAGTGAGCATTCAAAACAGCAAAAGAGTTTTATTTGACGGTCCTGTTTTTCAAAATTCTCCAGCCTGGAACATTCATCCTTTTATGGTTGAGGATTTGATTGTGAGAAATGTAACGGTTCGCAATCCGTGGTATTCTCAAAACGGAGATGGTCTTGACATAGAATGCTGTAAAAATGTCTTGGTTGAAAATTCCAGTTTTGATGTTGGCGACGACGCTATTTGTATTAAATCAGGAAAAGATAAAGACGGACGCGAAAGAGGTATTCCGTGCGAAAATATCATTGTAAGAAACAATATCGTATATCACGGACACGGTGGTGTAACGGTTGGAAGTGAAATGTCCGGCGGCGTAAAAAACCTGCACGTTTCCAACTGTACTTTTATGGGAACCGATGTTGGTTTGCGTTTTAAAAGTGCACGCGGCAGAGGCGGTGTTGTAGAAAATATCTTTATTTCGAATGTTTTTATGACTGATATTCCGTCGCAGGCTATTTCTTTTAATTTGTATTATGGAGGAAAATCGATAGCCGAAACTTTGGCGGAAGGCGGTGATAAAGTCGTTAATAAAGCTATGCCTGTAACGGTTGAAACTCCTCAGTTTAAAAATATTTCAATTAAAAATATTACCATCAAAGGCGCTCAGCAAGCGGTATATTTACAAGGCCTTCCTGAAATGAATTTAGAAAATATCGAAATCTCAAACTTAACGGTTACGGCCGAAAAAGGATTTTCGATTATTGATGCCAACGGAATCAAAATCAGCAATGCAAAACTGGATATTCAGGACAGCAATGTATTTGAAGTTTACAACGTAAAAAATATGTCTTTAAAAAATGTTGAGTTCAATTCTACATCTGCAAAAGCTGTAAATATCAATGGTGAAGGAAACGCCAATATCGAATTGGTTTCTTCTAAAAACTTAGATTTTTCAAAAACAACTACCCTTGGAAATGACGTTCCAAAAGGAGCTGTAAAATTTTAATCACAATTTCAAAAATGAAATTTATCAATAGTTCAAAAGCAGTTGTTTTAAGTCTTTGTGCTTTTTCGTTTCTACATTCGAATGCACAAACTAACAAAGAAGAAAAATCAGTAATCAGCACCAAAGTTTTTAGCGATGGAACTAATCATTGGTACCATATTAAAGACAAAACCAATATCGTAAATCCGATTCCGAATCAGCCTCAGTATGCTGAAACAGATTATGCCAAAATCGCTGATAATATTTTACTTTTTCAGCGTAATAATGGCGGATGGCCGAAGAATTACGATATGAAAGCAATTCTGACTCCACAACAAATCGATACGGTTATGAAAACCAAACCGATTCTGCATACCACATTTGATAATGAAACGACTTATACGCATGTCAATTATCTGGCTCAGGTTTATACTTTGACTAAAGAGACTAAATACAAAGACGGTGCACTAAAAGGAATTGATTTTATTCTGGAAGCGCAATACGGCAACGGAGGCTGGCCTCAATATTTCCCTTTAGAAAAAGGCTACAGCCGACATATTACATTTAATGACGGCGCTTATATGGGCATAATGAATTTGTTGAAAAAGATTGTAAACAACGACCCTGATTTTGCTTTTATCGATGCTAAAACCAGAAAAAAAGTAACGACATCGTATGAAAAAGGAATTGATTGTATTTTAAAAATGCAGATTAAAGAAGACGGAAAATTAACGGCTTGGTGTCAGCAGCATGATAAAATTACGCTGTTGCCAGCGTGGGCAAGAAAGTTTGAACCGCCAAGTATCTGCAATGCCGAAAGTGTAGATGTTGTACTCTTTTTAATGGCAATCAATAATCCTGATGAAAAGATAATTGCTTCGGTGCAAGGTGCTGTAAAATGGTCTCAGGATTCCAAAATATATAATACCAGAGTAGAAAGTTTTCAGGCACCGGAAATGGATTCGAAGTACAAAAAAATCACCAATGATGTTCGTGTAGTAACTGATTCAACCGCACCGCCAATTTGGACTAGATATTATGAATTAGGAACTCATAAACCTTTATTTTGCGATAGAGACAGTCAGTTTTTGTATTCTTTGGCAGAAGTAAGCCGAGAACGCAGAAGCGGTTATGCGTGGTATACCGATAAACCGGAAAAGGTTTTCAAGAAATATGCAGCCTGGCAAAAAAAATGGGATTCTGGGAATGATGTTTTGAAGAATTAAGAGTCATTGCGAGGAACGAAGCAATCTCACTAAGATTAACCAAACAAAGCTGGATATAGAAAATGTGATTGCTTCGTTCCTCGCAATGACAAGATTGCGCATATTAAATTAATCATTCAAATTATAAAACGAAACCGCATTTTCAAACCAAATCTTATTCTGATCTTCGATAGAAAACTTCGAAATATAATCCTCTAACGTTTTTACAACTTCATTATAATCTGAAGCTACGTTTAGAACGGGCCAATCGGACCCGTATAGTATTTTATCTTTTGAGAAATTTTGAAAGATGACGTCTAAATAAGGTTTTAAATCCTCTGGTTTCCAGTTTTTCCAGTCGGCTTCTGTGACCATTCCGGAAATTTTGCACCATACATTATCGTATTTTGCGATTTCCTCGATACCACTTTTCCAGGAATCAATATTTCCTGATTTAATATCGGGTTTCGCAATATGATCGATTACAAACTTTTGATTCGGGAAATTTTTTACCAAGCTTATTGCTACTGGCAACTGACGATGAAAAATCAAAATATCATACGTAAAATCAAACTCTTTTAAAGCAGAAATTCCGTTGCGGAAATCTTCTCTAAACATAAAATCATCGGCTTCGCCCTGCACAACATGTCGGAATCCTTTAATAGTTTTATTGGAAGAAAAATGACGTAAACGTTCTGATATATTTTCGGCACGAAGATCAACCCAGCCCACGATTCCTTTTATAAAATTATTTTTTGAAGCCAAATCTGCAAGGAAAATGGTTTCATCTTCAGACTGACTTGCCTGAACCGCTACACAACCTGAAAATTTGTTTTCTGTAAGTAGAGGCAATAAATCTTCCGGAAGGAAATCTTTTTGAATTTTCGACATACTTTCATCAATCCAACTGTCTCTAACAGGATCAAATTTCCAAAAATGCTGATGAGAATCAATTCGGTTATTCATTTTGAATTAGTTTACATCGTTGATTAAAGCACGATCTAAATGCACGTAACCTCCATCTACAAAAACAAATTGTCCGGTAGTATGCGAAGAACGATCCGAAATAATGAAAAGCGCCGTATCTGCAATTTCTTCTGTTTTGGTCATTCTGCCTTCAAACGGAATACTTTTATTGATTTTCTTTAGAACGGTTTCTCCATCTGCCAATGTTTTAAACCAGTCTTCGTATGCCGGAGTATAACTTTCGGCAATAATGATGGCGTTCGAACGGATTCCGAATTGAATTAAATCTACCGCCCATTCTCTTGTAAGTCCTAAAACGCCGCCTTTTGCAGCAGCATAACCAGAAGTTCCGCCCTGTCCTGTTAAGGCTACTTTTGAACCAATATTCAAAATATTTCCTTTTGATTCTTTTAAGTACGGAAGCGCATATTTAACCAGCAAAAAGTAACTTACTACATTCAGCTTTAAAGAATTCATAAATTCCTCATAACTTGCTTCTAAACCCGCACCGTCATTAACTCCAACATTGTTGATAACAGCGTCTATTCTTCCGTATTTTGCTGCGATTGTTTTAACCGCATTTTCGATTTCAACAGGATCAGTCACATCGGTTTGCACAAATAAAGAATCTATTCCTCTTTTTTGAAGATTTTCCGCGTAAGCGAAACCTCTGGCATTGCGATCAACCAAAACCGGGATTCCTCCTTCGTCTGCAATTCGGTTAATGATGGTTTCTCCAATACTGCCTTCTTTTCCAGCCGAACCGGAAACGACAATTATTTTGTTTTTTAAATTTAAATCCATTTTTGTGGTTATTTAAAGGTTTAATAGTAGTTGAATTTTCACATTTTTGTCATCCTGACGAAGGAACGATCATCACAAGAAGCTCCTCATTGAAATTCGCCAATCTTTGTAGAGTTTCTTGCGAAGATTTCTCGTTCCTCGAAATGACAAAGTTTGCGTAAAACTTTAACTATACTCTTAGTCAATCTCAATTAACGCTTTGATTACATTGTTTTTTGGATCGATTAATTGTCCAAAATCTGTAATCATTTCAGAGAAATTGGTTCTGTGCGTAATGTATTTTTTAGGATCTATTTTACCTTCTTTTAAACATTTCATTACATATTCAAAATCTTCAATAGTCGCATTTCTGCTGCTCATTAAAGTCGATTCTCTTTTATGGAAATCAGGATGACTGAAACTTAATTCTCCTTTTTGAAGTCCCACTAAGACAAATCTTCCGCCATGCGAAATATAATTGAAAGCGCTGTTAATAACTTTCTGATTTCCGGTAGCATCGATTACTACATTGGCCATATCACCGTTTGTTAATTCAGCTAGTTTTACGGCTACATCATCGTTTAACGGATTGATAGTTTCATCGGCATTTAATTCGGTTTTACAGAAATTTAATCGGTAATCGTTGATATCCATTACGATCACTTTTGCTCCGGCAATTTTAGCAAACTGAATCACTCCAATTCCAATTGGTCCTGCTCCCATTACCAAAACCGTATCAGTTGATTTAACTGCCGCTCTTCGTACTCCGTGCGCTGCAATGGCCAATGGTTCAACCAAAGCCAGTTCATCATAATCTAATCCCTGACCGTGAAGTAAATATTGCTCCGGAATTGTTACATATTCGGCCATTCCGCCATCAATGTGAACTCCAAAAACTTTAATATTTACACAGCAGTTTGTCAATCCGTTTCGGCATGCAACACAAGTTCCGCAATTGAAATATGGAATAAAAGTGACTTTATCGCCCGGTTTAAAACCTGCTGCATCTCCTTTTACATATTCTGCTGCCAGTTCGTGACCCAAAATTCTAGGATATTCAAAATACGGCTGTGTTCCGCCAAAAGCATGAATATCAGTTCCGCAGATCCCAATTCTTTTTATCTTTAATAGAACTTCACCGTCTTTTGGTTCCGGAATTTCTTTTTCTTTTAATTTAAATTCTTGCGGCTTTTCGCATACAATAAATTTCATCTTCAATTTTGTTTTAGATTACTTTTTATATGCAACTGCAGTCTGCTTACTTGTACCCAAACCTTCAATTCCAAGTTCTACAACATCGCCGGCTTTTAAGTAAATTGGATCTGGTTTAATACCTAAACCAACTCCCGGAGGCGTTCCTGTACTAATGATATCGCCTGGAAGCAAAGTCATAAACTGACTTAAATAATGTACTAAATACGGAATTTTAAAAACCAGATTCAGCGTGTTACTATCTTGGTATTTTTTACCGTTTACGCTTAACCACATCGATAAATTATCAACATCTTTTACTTCGTCTTTTGTAGCCAAAAATGGTCCTAGAGGCGCAAATGTATCGCAGCCTTTTCCTTTTGCCCATTGTCCGCCGCGCTCAATTTGAAATTCTCTTTCGCTGTAATCGTTCAATAAAGCATAACCTGCAACGTAATCTAAAGCTTCTGCTTCTTCAACATAACTTGCTTTTTTGCCTACTACAAATGCTAACTCCACTTCCCAGTCGGTTTTTACACTGTTTTTCGGAATAATCACATCATCATCCGGGCCGCATAAAGAAGTCGTTGATTTAAAAAAGATAATTGGTTCTGTTGGAATTGGAGCACCTGTTTCTTTACAGTGATCTACATAATTTAATCCAATACAGATTATTTTTGAAGGTCTTGCCACCGGAGATCCCAACCGTACACTGGCATCCACTTCTGGTAAAGAAGGATTGCTTTCTAATGCTTTTTGTAGTTTTTCCAATCCGTTTTCTTCAAAAAAACTTTCGTTGAAGTCTGAAACGATAGAAGAAACATCATATCTTTTTTCATTAATTAAAACTCCTGGTTTTTCTTTTCCGATTTCTCCAAAACGTATTAATTTCATTGTATATATTTTTTTTTAAAGTTACTAAGGTTCTGAGATTCTAAGGTTTTATTTTAAAGGTACTGAGGTACTGAGTTACTAAGATTCTAAGGTTCTCAGTTTTTTCCTTAATACCTTAGAATCTTAGTCCCTCAGAACCTTCAATTAATTATTCAGTTTAATAAATCCACCATCAATTGGGTAATCGCATCCGGTGATAAATCCGGCTTCTTCGCTGCATAAGTATAATGCCAAAGCGGCGATTTCGTCTGGTTTTCCCATACGGCCAATTGGCTGTGATTTAGAAAGTTTATCGAACATTTCTTCTTCTTTTCCGGCGTAATTTTTAGAGATGAATCCATCAACAAAAGGCGTGTGAACCCTTGCCGGAGAAATAGAATTACATCTGATATTTTCACTCAAATAATCTCTTGCTACAGATAAAGTCATCGCCATAACCGCTCCTTTTGCAGTTGAATAAGCAAATCTGTCCGAAATTCCAACCCAGGCCGCAATCGACGCCATATTTAAAATTACACCGCCATTTGAAAGTCGGAATTGTGGAATCGCAGCAAACAAACAGTTGTAAACGCCTTTTACATTTACATCCATTACACGGTCAAAATCAGTTTCAGAGGTCGTATCCGCTTTTCCAACATTAGCAATTCCCGCATTATTGATTAGAATATTAATATTTCCAATTTTTTCAAAAACCGCTTTAACATCAGCTTGACTGGAAACATTACAAGCATACGAAAACACATTTCCTCCTGCCTTTTTAATTTCGTCAACAGCATCCTGTGCACTTTCTATAGATAAATCGATAATATGAACTTCTGCTCCCTGTTTGGCAAACAAGGCCGCAATCGCTCTTCCAATCCCGCTGCCACCTCCTGTTATAACTGCTTTTTTATTTTGTAATGAAAACATTTTTAATAGTATTTAGTATTATAGAAATCAAATTTCAGCGCTTCAAACATCTCTCAAAAAATAATAAATGTAAAAAACACAATTACAAATGTAATCGATTATAACAATATTTACATTTTATTTTAATGTTAAAATCAGAAAATGATCATTCTTTAATAAATTATAACATTTTTTATTCGGTTTGTAAAAAAACCTGCTCCATATAAAACTATTATCAAAAAATTTAATGCAAAAAGTTACATTTTCTTGCGCAATCCAATCTTATTTCTAATTTTGTAATTGTATTTTTTACATTTATTATTTTACCTACACCAAAATCAATACAAATGGCAGTATTAAAAGGCATTACGTGGAATCATACAAGAGGTTTACTCCCGATGGTTGCAACGGCACAACGCTTTACCGAGTTAAATCCGGATATCGAAATTACCTGGGAGAAAAGAAGTTTACAAGAATTTGCAGATGCTTCGATCGAAGATTTAGCAAAGCGATTTGATCTACTGGTTATCGATCATCCGTGGACAGGTTTTGGGGCACATACTAATGCTATCCTCCCACTCTCTGATTATCTGCCTGCCGATTATATTAAAGATCAGGAAATAAATACCGTAGGAAAATCATACGGCAGCTATGTTTTCAGCAATAAATTATGGGCTTTGCCAATTGATGCTGCGACTCCGGTTGCTGCCGCGCGTTTGGATATTTTAGAAAAAAAAGGATTTAAAGTTCCGCAGACATACGACGATTTATTGGCTTTAGCCAAAAATGGATTGGTTGCATTTGCCGGAATTCCGGTTGATGTTTTAATGAGTTTTTATATGTTTTGCTGCAGTTTAAGCGAAGCTCCGTTTCAGTCTGAAGAAAAAGTAATTTCCATAGAAACAGGAAAAAAAGCTTTACAAATGTTTCGGGAATTGGCACAATTAATTGATCCGGCTAACTTTAACCGAAATCCAATTCAGGTTTACGAAGCGATGGTCAATTCAGATGAAATTGCCTACTGTCCTTTTGCTTACGGATATTCTAATTATTCCAGAAGTGGATACAGCAAAAACCTGCTTCATTTTTATGATTTGGTTAAGCTGAATAATGCCTCAATGATAAGCTCTTTGGGCGGAACAGGATTAGCAGTTTCTTCTTTCAGTAAACATATTCCGGAAGCGATTCGTTATGCCGAATTTACAGGTTCATCTCAAGTACAGCAGAATATTTTTGCCGATAACGGAGGTCAGCCGGGGCATTTACAAGCCTGGAAAAACGACCGAATCAATTCTATTACCAATAATTATTTCAAAAATACTTTACCAGCTTTAGAAAGAGCTTTTCTGCGACCAAGATATTCCGGACACATGTATTTTCAGGATCATGCAGGCGATGTGGTTCGCGATTATCTAATAAATGGCGGCAGTGAAGAACTGGTTTTAGATGCCTCGAATGCACTTTATACTAAATCCTTAAAACTGCAAAATTCATGAAACCATTAGAAGGATTAATTGTATTAGAGTTCTGCCAGTTTCTGGCGGGTCCTTCTGCCGGGTTAAAACTAGCCGATTTAGGCGCAAGAGTGATCAAAATCGAACGTCCAGTAAAAGGCGAAGCCTGCCGACAATTAAGCATTAAAGATCTTTTTGTTGACGACAGCAGTCTTTTATTTCATACGATTAATAGAAACAAAGAATCGTTTGCAGCCGATTTAAAAAATCCTGACGATTTGGTTTTAATCAAAAAACTAATCGAAAAGGCGGATATCATGACACATAATTTCAGACCGGGTGTGATGGAAAAAATCGGGTTAGATTTTACTGCGTCACTTGCTATTAATCCAAAAATAATATACGGAACCATAACGGGTTACGGCGATAAAGGTCCTTGGGCAAAAAAACCGGGACAGGATTTGCTTTTGCAGTCACTTTCGGGTTTAAGCTGGCTGAGCGGCCGAAAAAGTCAGGGTCCCGTTCCGTTTGGTTTGGCTGTCGCCGATTTAATGTGCGGGAATCATTTCGTGCAGGGAATTTTAGCTGCTTTATTAAAAAGAGCCAAAACCGGAAAAGGTGTTTTGGTTGAAGTAAGTTTACTGGAATCTATTTTGGATGTTCAGTTTGAAGCGCTTACTTCTTTCTTAAACGATGGCGGACAACAGCCGGAACGAGGCGATATTAAAGGAAGCGCACATGCTTTTTTGAGTGCGCCTTACGGAGTTTACAAAACACAAGACGATTATATTTCGCTGGCCATGGGCGATTTACTTTTTATAGGAAATACGCTTGGAGTCGATTTAAAAAATTATGCAGACAAGCATCTTTGGTTTGAAAAAAGAGATGAAATCAGAATTCTTTTAGCCGATAAATTAGCCGAACAAAAAGCAGATTATTGGTTAGAATTGCTTCAAAAACAAGGTATTTGGGCAGGAAAAGTGCTCAATTACGAAACATTAGACCAACAGCCTTTTGTGAATGAATTACACTTAAAACAAACCGTAAAAAATTCAGACGGAGAAACTCTGGTTACCACCCGAAGCCCCATTCAGCTTGACGGTCAAATTTTAAGCAGTACAAAAGCAGCTCCAAAAGTGGGCGAAGATAATTTAGCAATACAAGAAGAATTTATTCTGTAAACTGTTGAATCGTTGATTCGTTTATTCGTGTTGAACAAAACGACGAATTAACGATTAAACGATTCACCCCTTAAACGGATTAACGCTTAAACAAATACAACGATTAAACGAATAAACAATAAAACGGTTAAACAAAAAAATGAAACCTTTAGAAGATTATTTAATAGTAGATTTTAGTCAGTTTCTTTCGGGTCCGTCGGCGAGTCTTCGTTTGGCCGATTTGGGCGCGCGCGTTATAAAAATTGAGAAACCGGGAACTGGCGATATCTGCAGAACCTTATATACTTCTGACTTAATCATGAACGGCGAATCGTCTGTTTTTCATACCATAAACAGAAATAAAGAATCATTTGCCATTGATTTTAAACAGCCGGAGGAACTTCAAAAATTAAAAAAATTATTAGCCAAAGCCGATGTGGTTATGCACAATTTCAGACCAGGCGTTATGGAACGCATTGGTTTAAGTTATGATGATGTAAAAGCGATAAATCCAACAGTGGTATATGCTTCAATTTCAGGTTTTGGAAATCATCCCGAACTTAAAGATTTACCCGGACAAGATTTGTTATTACAATCTTTAACCGCTTTAACGTGGCTGAGCGGTAATCAGGATGACGGCCCTGTACCAATGGGATTGTCAATTGTAGATATGCTTGCCGGAGCACATTTAGCACAGGGAATTTTAGCCGCTTTATATAGAAAAGCCACACAAAAGATAGGCGGAACGGTTCAGGTAAGTATGCTCGAATCGGCTTTTGATTTTCAGTTTGAAACCATTACGACTTTCTTTAATGATGGCGGTCAATTGCCAGTTAGAACCAAAACCAATAATGCTCACGCTTATTTAGGCGCGCCGTACGGAATTTACCAAACCAAAAACGGCTATCTGGCTCTGGCAATGGGATCGATTCCCGTTTTGGCTTCCTTGCTGCAATGTGACGCATTATTACAATTCCCGGAGAATAAATTTACACTTAGAGATGAGATCAAAAATATTCTCGCTTCCCACCTATTAACACAGGAAACACAATTTTGGCTGGATATTTTAGAACCGGCTGACATTTGGTGCGCAGGAGTTCTAAACTACGAACAGCTTTTTAGGGAAGACGGTTTTAAAGTTTTGGAGTTTACGCAGCAAGTTGAAATGCTCGACGGCTATTCGTATAAAACGACAAGATGCCCTATAAAAATTGACGGCGAATATTTTACATCGACTAAAGGTTCTCCGAAATTAGGGCAGGATAACGAGCGAATTATAAAAGAATTTATAGCATAGATATGGACAAATTTAGAATCGCTGTTAGAAAATTTTCTCCTTTTGAAAGTACGCTGCAAAAGCTGTGGGATGCTTTTTGTCTAAAAAGCAATATTCAGATGGAGGTTGAAATGATTCCATTGGAACTGCACGACCTTTATGAAGAAACCATTACCAATAAAGGCTTAAAAAACGGAAATTGGGATATCGCACACTTAAATACCGATTGGATTTTTGATGCTGCGAATGAAAAAGCGGTTCTGGATTTAACATCTTTTATCAATCAAAATCCACCGCAGGATTATCCTGAAGGCTGGCATCAATCGTTACTAAACCTGCAGCAAATTAAGGGCAACATTTACGGACTTCCGTTTCATGACGGACCGGAATGTTTGATTTACAGAAAAGATTTATTTGAAGATTTATCCGAAAAAGAAAACTTCAAGAAACAATTTGGTTACGAATTGTTCCCTCCAAAAACTTGGGAGCAATTCACCCAAATTGCCGCCTTTTTTAACAGACCGGAAAGCAATTTATACGGCTGTGTTTTTGCCAATTATCCTGACGGCCATAATATGGTTTTCGATTTCTGCCTGCAGTTATGGACACGCGGCGGTTCTCTTTTAGACTCTCAAAATAAAATAAATATCGATCATAATCCGGCAGTTGAAGCTTTAGATTATTATAGAAAAATCGTCAACAATACAAATGCGGTTCATCCGGGTTCGAAGAATTTTGGTTCTGTCGAAGCTGGATTGGCTTTCGCCGAAGGACAAGCCGCAATGGCAATTAATTGGTTTGGATTTGCCTCGATGTGTGAAGTAATTGAGGAATCGAAAGTAAAAGGCAAAGTCGATATTACTGAATTACCGCATGATGAAAACCACAAAACGGCTTCATTAAATGTGTATTGGCTTTACACTATTGGCATTGGAAGTAAAAATAAAGCACTCGCCTACGATTTTTTACGATTTGCAACAACTGCCGAAAGCGATAAATTATTGACAACCGAAGGCGGTATTGGATGCAGAAAATCAACTTGGAATGATGCTGCAATTAACCAAACGATTCCGTACTATCATAAACTGGAAATGCTGCATGAAAATGCTTTGACTTTACCGCAAACGCCAATTTGGCCCAAAGTAACCGAATTGATAGATCAAATGGTTTTAAAAGCCATAGAAACGGATATTCCGTCGCAAATGCTTTTAGAAGAAACACAGCAAAATATTGAAAAATTAACGAATTCATTCGCTTAGTCAACTTTGTCAAAGTTTTAAACTTTGACAAAGTTTTCTCCGCTAAATGAACTTAAAATAGACGACGAAATGAATATTCCCTATAAACCTTTACTGCCCGAAACCAAACAGCCCATTATCATTATCGGGGCAAGCGGTATTGTAAAAGATGCGCATTTGCCTGCTTATAAAATGGCTGGTTTTACGGTTTTTGGCATTACCAACAGAACGACTGCAAAAGCGCACGATTTAGCCAAAGAATTTGAGATTCAGCATGTTTTTGAAAACGTGGCCGATGCGGTTAAGAATGCGCCATCTAATGCCGTTTACGACATTACGGTTCTGCCGGATCAATATATCGAAATATTAGAGCAATTGCCCAACGGTGCTGCAGTTTTGATTCAGAAACCAATGGGAAATGATTTGGCTCAGGCCAGAGAAATTGTGGAAGTCTGCGAAAGAAAAAACCTTGTTGCTGCTATTAATTTTCAGCTTCGATTCTCCCCTTTTGTAAGCGCAGCGAGATATTTAATTAACAAAGGATTAATTGGCGATTTATACGATTTCGAATTTAAAGTGACGGTAAATACACCGTGGGAATTGTTTCCGCTGATTAAGGAACATCCTAGATTGGAAATTCTTTTTCATAGTGTTCACTATATCGATTGCATACGATCGTTTCTGGGAAATCCGAAAAGTGTGATGGCAAAAACAGCCAAACATCCGCTTAAAAAATTATCGTCGAGCCGTTCTATAATTATTTTAGATTATGGCGAAGATAAACATGTCGTGATCAATACGAATCATGACCATCACTTTGGGCCAAATCACGAAGAAAGCTACATAAAATGGGAAGGCACAAAAGGTGCAATCAAAGCCAAAATGGGATTATTGATGAATTATCCTGACGGACTTCCGGACATTTTTGAATATGCGATTGAGGATGAAAAAGGTCAATACGAATGGAAAAAAGTTAACCTTGAAGGCTCATGGTTTCCGGAAGCTTTCATAGGAACGATGTCTAATTTAATGCGTTTTAAAGAAGGCTCGGATTCTAAATTACTGGCAAGCGTTCAGGACGTTTTAGATACCATGAAAGTCGTCGAAGCCTGCTATATCAGTAACAATAATGGCGGTGTATATCTAACAGAATTATAAAATTTTAAGCCATATAAGTCATATAAGATAATTTAAGCAGGGCGTTGAATTTAAAAGCTATGCGCAAAATAATTAAATGAACTTATATCACTTATATGGTGAAACAAAACAAAAAACAATATGTATTTCAAATCAACATTTTTCGAGGATTATAAACTTGATGAAAAACGAGTAACCTTAGGCAGAACTATTACAGAAACTGATTTTGTGGTTCATGCCGGACACACGGGCGATTTTTTTCCGCATCACATGGATGAAGAATGGTGTAAAACACAGCCATTTGGGCAGCGTATTGCACACGGAACTATGGTTTTTGCTATTGGAATCGGCTTAACAGCCTCTGAAATAAATCCCGAAGCTTTTTCCAGAGGATATGATAAAATGCGATTCGTAAAACCGGTTCATATTGGCGATACCATTCATTCTGAAATCACCATTTCCGAAAAAGGCGAAGCAAAAAACCCAGAAATGGGAACCGTAACAGAACATGTTGAAATCATTAACCAAAGAGGTGAAGTGGTTTTGGTTTGTGATCACCTTCTTTTGGTCAAAAAGAAATGATTCTTTTTTGGAGGGTCAAAGGTTCAAAGGAACAAAGGGACAGAGGTTTTTCTACTCGTAAAACCTTTACCTAATAGACGCACTGCAGTGCGTCTCTACAGAAAAAAAACTTTGAATCTTTGTTCCTTTGAACCTTTGTTCCTCAGACCCTTAGTCCCTCAGAACCTTAGAACCTTTTAAAAAAAAACTAATGCAAATAACAAACCAAACAGGCGATCTTCACGAAGTGCCAAACGAAGGTGGAAAAACAAACTATCTTCTGCCATTTATTTTAATTACCAGCTTATTTTTCCTTTGGGGAATGGCACATAATCTGGATTCTATTTTAATTCCGCATTTAAAAAAGGCGTGCGAATTAAACAACCGCCAATCGACATTGATTGATACTTCGGTATTCTTTGCTTATTTTATAATGGCGATTCCGGCGGGAATGCTTATTAAACGATTTGGTTATAAAAACAGCATCATTACCGGATTATTAGTTTTCGCTGCTGGTGCCTTTTTATTTGTTCCTGCTGCCAATACGAGAACCTACGAGTTGTTTTTATTCGCTTTGTTTGTAATTGGCTGCGGTTTAACAATTTTAGAAACAAGCGCTAATCCATATGCTGCGATTTTAGGCCCTGCCGAATCTTCTTCTAAAAGATTAAATTTGGCTGCTTCTTTCAACGGATTAGCGGCTATGGTGGCTCCAATTGTGGGGTCATTATTTATACTTTCGGGAAAAAATCATACTCCGGAACAAATGGCCGCGATGCCTGAAACGGAGAAAGCAGCGTATTTATTAGGCGAAGCTGCTGCTGTAAAAATGCCTTATATCATTTTAGGAAGTGTACTGGTTTTAGTGGCCATTATATTCTATTTCATGCATCTGCCCTCGATGAAACCACAGCATACTGAAGCTGAAATTAAACCGGGATTTTTCTCTGTTTTAAAGTTTCGTCATTTAAGCTGGGCTGTTGCGGCACAGTTCTTTTATGTGGGTGCACAGGTTTGTATTACGAGTTTCTTTATCAGAATTGCACAGCAAGGTGCTCATTTAGACGAAAAAACGGCAGGATACTATCTTGGTATTTACGGTTTCTTGTTTATGGCTGGGCGCTTTATTGGCACTTTCTTTCTAAAGTTTATAAAAGACTATACATTGCTTTCTATTTACTGCGCAGCCAGTATTTTACTTTGCTTATTAGCGATTTACGGAACCGGAATTGTGGTTATTTATGCTTTGGGCGGTATTGGATTTTTTATGTCGATTATGTTTCCTACGATCTTCTCTTTAGGATTGGTTGGTTTAAAATCGAATACTGAAACGGGTTCGTCCTGGCTGGTAATGTCAATTGTAGGCGGTGCAATTCTTCCGTACGGAATGGGAACTTTAATAGATATGAAACACGATGATATTCAGGCTGGATATATTATTCCGCTTTTATGTTTTGTGATTATTTTATCGTTTGGTTTGTATGGACATAAAGTGAAACGTTAATTGTTAATTGTTAATTGTTAATTGTTAATTGTTAATTGTTAATTGTTAATTGTTAATTGTTAATTGTTAATTGTTAATTGTTAATTGTTAATTGTTAATTGTTAATTATAAAAAAAACGCCTCATGAATGAGGCTTTTTTTATGTTTAAATTTAGTTAACGACGATTTCCTTGTGAATGATCATGATCTTTGTCGGATTTGTGATTATTGTTTTTGTCGTTGTAGTTTTTTTTCTCTTTCTTATCCGATTTGTATTTCCCTTGTGATTTGTTATTTTTCACTGGTTTTTCTCCTCTGTTTTTTTGAGGTTTTCCGTGATATCCTTTTGGATAACTTGCTCTGTGTTTAGAGTGATACGAATAAGGAGCATCTCCTTTGTAATTGGTTAAAACTACTTTGTAACCTCCGTATAAATCATATTGTCTGTATTTTGCAGGAAGTCTTCTTTCACGAACCCATCTTCCGTTGTTATCATAGATATACTGACTTTGAACTACATCATAATAAATGTCGATATCGGGCAGATAATAGTACCTGCTGTCATCGTATCCTTGCGGTCCCCAGCTTGGAGGGGTTCCGATATTTACATTAACGGATACTTGTGCCTGAGCAAAAAACACGCTCATAAATAATACGGAGGCAAATATTAACTTTTTCATGTCTTTAGATTTTAAATATTAATTTCAAATAGAAACTAATCGAAAGTAGTGCCAATATTCTCATTTATCGAATACATTATACCGAAACGTTATGCCAATCGACGAATAGTGTTTTTAAACCGATATATACCAAATTAAAAACGCCTCATTGCTGAGGCGTTTTCTAGTCATGTTTAAATTTAATTAATAGCGATTATCATGCGTGGAATCATGATTGTTTTGGAACTGTATCGCTTTATTTTAGATTATGCTTTTTGAATCGAAATCTTTACAAAGCAAAGGTACAATACAATATTTTAATATTGTTTATTATTTAGACCAAGGATCGTTTTTTAACGACAAACGTACATTTAAGTACGTCGTTTTCAAATTCTATTTCCATCCGCCGCCTAAAGCTCTGTATAAGTTTACAAGAGCCTGTAATTTCTGTAAATTATCGTTGACACCGCTTAATTGTGCAGATAAAAGATTTTGTTCAGAAGTCAGTACGTCTGTATAATTCGTAGCTGAGCTGTATTCTAAAAGCTGCTGCGTAAAATCGACTGCCTTTTCTAAAGCTTCAATTTGTTTTTGTCTTGAATCTTCTTTTGCAGCTGCCATTTGATACGAAAACAAAGCATTCGAAACTTCCTGACCTGCCACTAAAAGACTTTGCTGGAAATTATTATAAGCCTGCAATTGTTTTGACTGCGCTGTTGTTAATCTGGTTTTGTTTACACCCTGATTAAAAATTGGCTGTGTTAATCCTCCAATTATAGAGTAGAAAATCGAATTACTGAAAAAATCTTTTATTTCTAGATTCGAAAATCCGCCGCTTGCCGTAAGGGTTAAACTTGGATAAAAATAGGTTTTAGCCAGATTAGTTGATTCGAAAGCAACTCTGAAATTAAATTCGGCCTGACGTACATCCGGACGATTTTGCAGCAACTGAGACGGAACTCCAACAGCAATACTTTCCGGGATAACCTGTGCATCTAATTCACTTCTGTCAATTGGTCCCGGCGCTTGTCCTAATAAGATATTAATTGCATTTTCGGTTTCACGAATGCTGCGTTTTAAATCCGGAATCAAAACTTCGGCTGCATGCTGATTGGCTTCACTTTGTACCACAGCTGCTCCGGTAACGATAGCGCCTTCTTTTAAGTCTTTTATCGTTTCAACATTTTTGATACGGCTTTCTAATGTTTTCTCTGTAATCTTAAGCGATTTATCGTAAGACAGCAATAAAAAATAATTGTTGGCAATATCCGCAATCAACTGTGTCTGGATGGCTTGTTTTGCAGCATCAGTAGCTAAATAACTAGCCAAAGCTGCTCTTTTAGAACTGCTTAGTTTTCCCCAGATATCAGCTTCCCAAGATGTACTTAAAGCTAGTTTATAAGTTGAAGTTAAGGTATTGATATTAATTCCCGGAGGAAAATTCAAACCTGCTTCTGACTGTTTATTGCGCGTTACACTTGCATCCAGATTTAAAGTTGGGTAATACGCTAATTTACTTTGACGTAATGACGCTTGTGCTTGTATAATGTTTTCGATAGCATTTTTCAAATTAAGGTTTTGATCTAATCCTTTCTGAATTAATGCATTTAGTTTTTGATCTTTAAAAACGCTCTGCCACGGCATATCTGCAATCGTAGTGGTATCGGCGGAAGCCTCATCACGATACAGTTTATCTGTCGAGAGTGTTGTTGGGCGTTCGTACTTTTTGGTAATCGAGCACGCACTTAAAAGTGCGGCTGTCATTACCATAAGAATATATTTATTTGAACTATGAGTCATCTCTGTCTTAATTTAATTATTACTCTTTATGAGCTTCTATCGCTTGTATTTCCTCATCATCTTCATCATCTATATCGAAACTTGCCTTTGCAGGTCCGCTTATTCTTTCCTGTAAACTTTGGAAAATGATAAACAATACCGGAATAACAAATACTCCTAAAATGGTTCCGATTAACATACCTCCAACAGCTCCTGAACCAATTGATCTGTTTCCTACCGCACCGGCACCAGTGGCAAACATTAAAGGAACAAGTCCTAAAATAAAGGCAAAAGAGGTCATTAAAATTGGTCTTAAACGCGCTACGGCTCCATCAATTGCAGCTTGTACAATAGGCATTCCTTTACGCCTTCTGTCTAAGGCAAATTCTACAATCAAAATACCATTCTTAGCAAGAAGTCCAATTAACATAATTAAGGAAATCTGCAGGTAAATATTACTGTTTAGTTTGAAAATAATCGAGAACAAATAAGCTCCTGCTAATCCAAACGGAATTGAGAATAATACCGCAAATGGTAAAATATAACTTTCGTATTGCGCACTTAATAAGAAATAAACGAAAACCAAACATAAAATAAAGATGAAAATCGTCTCACTTCCTGATGCCAATTCTTCACGCGTTAATCCTGAGAATTCATAACCATAACCTGCCGGAAGTTCTTGTGCTGCAACTTCCTGAATGGCCTTAATAGCATCTCCCGAACTAAATCCTGGTTTTGGGGCTCCTGTAATGGCAATAGAAGAGAAAAGGTTAAATCTTGAAATAGATTCTGGTCCAAAAACTCTGGTCATTTTTACAAACTCTGTAATTGGTGCCATTGTTCCTGCACTGTTTCTAACAAAGATTTTATTTAATCCTTCTGTATTGGTACGGAATTCCGGAGAAGCCTGAATCATAACACGATATTGTTTTCCGAATTTATTGAAATTCGAAGCATACAATCCTCCGTAATATCCTTGCATTGTAGACAAAATCGTATTGATTGAAACTCCTGCATCTTTTGCTTTTGCCAGGTTTACATCCATCATATATTGAGGGAATCCCGGGTTAAAAGGAGTTGTTGCATATTGTATTTCAGGACGTTCTGATAATTTAGCTAAGAATTCATTATTAACTTTAAAGAATTCTGCTGTCGTATGCCCGCCTTTATCCTGCAGTTGGAATTCAAATCCGCCGCTTTGTCCAAAACCTTGAATCGTTGGCGGTGAAATAAAGAAAATGTTAGCTTCTCGAATACCGCTTGTTTTTGCAAAAAGCTGTCCAATTACGTCATTTACACTTAGATTACGTTTTTCCCAAGTTTCTAATTTTATAATAACCATACTGTAAGCACTTCCGGCTCCGGCAGTAAAGTTTTGTCCAACAATACGAAGCGTATTTTTAACACCTGGAATTGTTTTAGCAATACTGTCTACTCTTTTGGCAATTACATCTGAACGTTCCATAGAAGCAGACGGCGGTAAACTAATGTTGGCGAAAACAGTACCCTGATCTTCCGAAGGAACGAAAGCAGAAGGCGTAGTTTTCATCATATAAAATAAAGCGGCACCGGCAATTACAATCGAAGCGGCAACGATCCATTTCTTAACCGAAAGAAACTGAACTGATCTTTTGTATTTTCCTGTAACGTTATCAAATGCAACGTTAAACGCGGTGTAAAATCTTTGTAAATATGTTTTATGTTTATGATCGTCTGCGTGAGGCTTTAAAAGTAGAGCACACAAAGCCGGACTCAAAGTCAAGGCGTTAATTGCCGAAAGGATAATCGCTACGGCTAAAGTAATACCAAACTGTTTGTAGAAAACCCCTGTAGATCCTGTAATAAAAGTTACCGGAATAAATACGGCTGACATTACAAGTGTGATCGAAATAATCGCTCCCGAGATTTCATCCATCGCATCAATTGTCGCTTTTTTAGATGATTTGTAGCCGTGGTCTAATTTGGCATGCACCGCCTCGACGACCACAATCGCATCATCCACCACTATACCAATGGCCAGAACCAACGCAAAAAGCGTTAATAAGTTAATCGTAAACCCAAATAAATTCAGGAAGAAAAACGTTCCTACAATCGCAACCGGAACGGCAATAGCCGGAATTAATGTAGATCTAAAATCCTGAAGGAAAATAAATACTACGATGAAAACCAATATAAAGGCTTCGATTAAAGTGTGAATTACTTTTTCGATAGAAGCATCCAGATTTTCGTTAACATCCACCAGAGTGGTATATTTTACTCCTTTTGGAAAACTCTTTGAAGCTTCTTCAATCAGCTTTTTAGAATTGATAATTACATCACGGGCATTAGATCCAGGCGTCTGGCTGATTGCCATCGCTGTAGATTGTATACCGTTTGTTTTGGTTGTAGAGGCATAACTTAATGATCCTAACTCCACTTTGGCAACATCTTTTAAGCGTAACATTTGTCCGTTTCCAACAGATTTTATTACGATATCGCCAAATTCCTGAGCACTTGTTAAACGCCCTTTGTATTTAATTACGTATTGAAAAGCCTGATTTCCGTTTTCACCAAATTTACCTGGTGCAGCCTCAATATTTTGTTCTGCCAAAGCAGCCGAAACATCACTCGGGATCAGTTTATATTGCTGCATGATATCCGGTTTCAGCCAGATTCTCATTGAGTAATCGTTGGCACCAAAAACGGTTACATCTCCTACCCCAACTACACGCTGGATTTGAGGAACAAGGTTAATTTTAGCATAATTTTGAAGGAAAGTCTGACTGTACTCGTTTCCATCGCTGTATAAAGAGAAAATCAACAAGTTACTACTCTGACTCTTTGTTACTGTTACTCCTGCCTGAGTTACCTCTACAGGTAATAAACTGGTAGCTCTCGAAACCCTGTTTTGCACGTTTACCGCTGCTAAATCTGGATTTGTTCCTACTTTAAAGAAAATTTTTATCGATGCATTTCCGTCATTGGTTGCTGTAGAAGTCATGTACGTCATGTTTTCTACACCATTAATTTGTTCTTCCAGCGGAATTACAATACTTTTTAATACCACATCGGCATTCGCACCTGTATAACTCGCCGAAACGTTTACGGTTGGCGGCGCAATATCAGGATATTGAGAAATAGGCAGTTCGACCAAGCCCAAAACACCTAAGATGACAATAATAACCGAGATTACTGTCGAAAGTACAGGTCTTTGTATGAATATTTTAAACATGTTTTTTTATTTTAAATCGGCATATACTGTTGCTGCACTTTGATTATTAGCTTTTATTTCGCTTCCGTCTTTCAACGCCGCTACTCCTTCTAATACAATTTGATCTCCAGCTTTTAATCCTTCTGTTACAACATAATAGTTTCCTGCTGGATTTTCAAGTTTGGTTATGGCTACATTTTTTGTTTTACCATCTTTTCCTACTGTAACGGCAAATATTCTATCCTGAAGTTCGAATGTAGCACTCTGAGGTACTAATATTGCATCTTTAACTTCATTAGGAATTCTAACTGTTGTACTGCTTCCGCTTCTGATAATTCCTTTTGGATTAGGAAAACGCGCTCTGATATTTACAGTTCCTGTTGCTGTATTAATAAGTCCGTTTACAGTTTCTACATATCCTTTTTCAGGATAAGCAGTACCATCGGCCAGAAGTAACGAAACAGGCGGTATTTTTTTAATTGCTTGAGTTAATGAAGCTCCGGAAGCTTCTTTAGTAAGGTTAAGCAGGGCTTTTTCGTTCATTGCAAAATAAGCATAAACGTTTCCAATGCTTGAAACCGTTGTTAGAGGTTCAGCAGTATTAGAGCTTACCAAACTTCCTAAACGAAACGGAATCGAACCTACAACTCCATTTACCGGACTTGTTACAGTAGTATATCCTAAATTGGTTTTAGCATTTACCAAAGCAGCATTCGCCTGAGCCAAAGATGCTACAGCCGAATCGTAAGTATACTGCGCCGATTCAAGATCGTATTTACTAATGATTCCTTTTTCAACTAAAGGTTTAACTTTATTTACAGCCAGTTTAGCTGTGCTTAAACTAGCCTGCGCACTTTTAATACTTGCAGCTGCAGTACGAACCTGCTGCTCATATTCTGGAGCGCTTATTTTAAATAAAGGCTGACCTGCTTTTACCACAGCACCTTCATCAACAAAAATCTTATCGATATACCCTTCTACTCTCGGTCGGATTTCTATGTTTTGCTGTCCCTGAATACTTGCAGGAAAGTCTGTATTTAAAGTGGCTGACTGTGTTTGTAATGTCAGCGTTTTATACTCTTTAATTTGCGGTGCGCCTCCGGCCTGAGCCTGTTTATCATTTTTACCGCAAGATGCGATAAGAACTGATGCTGCGAGAATACTTAAGAATGATTGCTTATTCATTAGAAATAATATGTAATTATCGATTATATGGAGACAAAAGAAATAAAATAATACATACAAAAAATTTCAAATAGACGAAAACCAGTAAACAATCGATAAAGATAACCTTACACACGATGGAAATTCTTTAAAATTAAACAAGCGTTTAATTTTTGAACTCGTCGGCTCTAAAATGGTTTTTATGGTCTGTAAAACTCTGTTTAGCGATTGGTTCAAAATCACATTTAAATAAAATGTAATATTGTCTCACAAAAACAATACAAACTAATGGCAACAAACCTTTTTAGACCTTATTTATTTACCGGACTGCACATTCTGGGCTGGTTATTATTGGGATTTATCATGCTGTTCTACATCCCGTTAACCTGGAATGTAGTGCTTCCGTCTGTGTTTTGGCTTTGGCAGATTATTATATTGATTTTACTAATTACTATATTTTATTCTAATGCAAAAATCGTAGTTCCAAGGACTATTATTAAAGACAATACTTCTCCTTTTTTAGTTTCGGTATTTCTTACCATTTTTGCCATGCAGCTTATTGCTTTCTTTTATACCTCCCAGACAGATCTTCACACAAAAATTAGTTTGGTTTTAGGTTTTAAAAAGTATAAAAACCCTTATTTCGATAATTATGTTTTAATGCTTACTTTGTTGGTTTTAGGAATCAGCACGAGTTGGGCGATGTTGCAGCATTGGCAGAAAGCCGCACAACACAAACAAAAACTGGAACAGGATAAAACGATGGCCGAACTGGCGATGCTTAAAGCACAGATAAATCCGCATTTTTTCTTTAATTCCTTAAATAGTATTTATTCTTTAACGTATACGGATATTGAAGATTCCAGAAATGCGCTTCACACTTTAAGCCGCATGATGCGTTACTTGCTTTATAGTACCGAAGAAACAACGACTTTACTAAAAGAAGCCGAATTTATGAAGGACTTTATTGCCCTGATGAAACTCCGTGCTAATAGTAAACTGACGATTACTACTGATATTCCAGAAAAAATACACGATTACCCAATTGTTCCAATGTTATTGCTACCTTTAGTAGAAAATGCTTTTAAACATGGAATTCATGCCACAGATAAAAGTGAAATTCATATTGCGCTTAGACAAGACGGAAGCAATCTTGAATTTGAAGTAGAAAACACTTATTTTGAGAAATCTTCTACCACAAGCGAAGGCGGCATTGGGTTAACTAACACAAAACGCAGACTTCATTTAATTTATCCGCACAAACATTCGCTGATATGCGGTGTAACCAAAGACGGCATGTATAATGTAAAACTGCAAATAACTTTAGAATAATGACAGTAATAAAATGTATAGCAGTAGATGATGAGCCTCTGGCATTAAAATTAGTACAAACTTTTATTGAGCAGACTCCTTTTTTAGAATTGTGCGCCAGCTGCGACAATGCGGTAGAAGCCATGAGTTTAATAAAAGAGAAACAACCGGATTTGGTTTTTCTGGATATTAATATGCCCAACTTAACCGGAATGGAATTGGCGAGACTTTTGCAAGAGCAGCCGGGATCTCTGCCTAAAATTGTTTTTACAACCGCTTACAATCATTATGCTATTGAAGGTTATAAAGTAAATGCTGTAGATTATCTCTTAAAACCTTTTAGTTATGAAGAATTTTTGCGTGCTTCAAATAAGGTTCTTCAAATGACAGAAGAAGCTTCGAATAACTTCCAGCCTATTACAGCCGACGATGAATTTATCTTTCTAAAAGTCGAATATCAATGGGTTCGCATTTCGCTTAAAGAAATTTCATATATCGAAAGTTTAAAAGATTATGTAAAAGTTCATTTAGACGACAGTCAAAAAGCCATTCTTTCTCTTATTTCTTTAAAGGCTTTAGAAGAAAAATTACCATCGGCAAAATTTATGCGCGTACACCGCTCCTTTATTGTCGCGCTGGATAAAATAAACGCCATTAGCAAAAACTCTATTTTTATTGGAAAAACCGAAATTACTGTTGGCGAACAATACAAAGAAACTTTTAAAACCATTGTAGATAAATGGTTAAAATAAAATTGAATTTAATACCATGGAAAAAAGATCAAACAAATACTATTTAACATTAAGCTTAAAAGAATACGCAAACGGCGAAACCGAACCGGCAAAAGAACTCGGGATTGAATTTGATAATCACGACGAGATTTTTGGAATTATTGACCGAATAAGAGAAAAAAATATCTTTGAAAATCCGTATGAAGCAACTCAATTTGCACTTGGATTAAAATTGTTCAGCGAAATTAAACTAAAACACCGCAAAAATCCATTATTCGATGAATTGAACGAAGTGTTTCCTGTCTTCATGAAAAAACTAAAAAGCTTGTAGTTTACTATAAGTTTTAAAAATAAAAAAGGCATAATTTCAATCGAGATTATGCCTTTTTTTATTTAATTAGAACTAACCTGTTTCAAAATACTGCTTAGATCACTAATTTCTTTTTCGGTAAGAGGCTGCAATGGTTTTCTCAATTGTCCGCCTTCAATTCCCTGAAGATGTAAACCAGATTTAATCGCTCTCGGAAGTCCTTTTTCTACAATAAAACGCAGTAAATTAATTTGCTTGTAAAACAATTTCTGAGCTTCTTTAAAGTCGTTTTCCTGAACAGCATTATACAACCCAATATTCAATTCCGGAATTAAATTAGGCGCTGCAGTACACCAGCCTGTTGCTCCTGCTGCAAATGCCGAAAGTGCCAGCGGATTTGATCCGTTATAAAATGCGGCATTCTCTCCTAATTCTTTCTTTAAATAATGCATTCTCTGCACGTCGCCCGTACTTTCTTTAATCATCGTAACATTTGGTATCTCGAGGATTCTTTTCAATAATGCAGGCGACATATCGATTCCTGCCGTAGCCGGATTGTTGTACGCCATAATAGGTATTGAAATTTGTTTTGCAACCGCATCGTAATGCTTTACAATTTCATCATCGCTTAATTTCCAATAACTCATCGGGATAATCATAACTGCATCGGCACCCGCTTTTTCTGCCGATTTTGCATGATAAATAGTTCGTTCTGTTGTTAAATTAGAAACGCCAACCAAAATAGGAACTCTCCCTTGTACTTGTTTTACAGTTGCTTCCGTAATCGCTTCTTTTTCTTCATCATTCAAATATGGCATTACACCAGTACTTCCAAGCGGCGCAACGGCATGAGATCCGGAAACGATTAAACGTTCTAATAATTTTTTGTAAAGTTCGATATCTACTTTTTCATTTCCATCAAACGGAGTTATAGGATAAGCTATAATACCTTTAAATTGTGTGTCTTTCATCTGATTTTTGTTTTATAGATCTCTACCCTCTTCTTCTCTTAATGCTACTCCTAAATTTTGCAGCTGAGGCGCGTTTTCTGTTGCAATATATTTTGCATTTTCGGTATCACTCAAATTTTGATGTCTGTGCCAGGTCCAAGCCGGAATATAAACCGCATCTCCGGCTTTCCATTCTACTTTTTGATCTTCAATTTCGGTATAACCAGAACCCTCAATTACATATAACAGCGTTTCATAAGTATGTCGGTGTCGGTTTGTGAGTTGTCCCGGAAGCAGTCCGCCAATTGTCATGCTTACATTTTTACTAGGAAGATCTACAAAAAATACCGGATGCTTTCTTTCTGTCGAAAATTGATTGTGTTCTCCGGCATTTTCTACATTTCTGTGAATTAATTTGTCCGGCATTACAAAACTTGGTCGTGCGTAAGTCTGGTGAAAATCTTTAGACGAGAATTTTTTTTCTTGGGTTTCCATGTTCGTTTTTATTTTAGTTAATGCAGTATTGCGAGACAAAAATATTGTAACTTTGGACTGTCAATATAACACAGTTTTAATATAAACAAGTAGTCCAGATGTTGAGACCATGGCAATTTGAAATTCATTTAGATAAAAAATCAGACAAGGCGCTTTACCTGCAAATTGCTGATGCTATAATCATTGCGGTTAAATCCGGAAAACTGACGAGCGGAAACGCCTTGCCTGGAAGCCGTCAGCTGGCTGGACTATTAAACGTAAACCGAAACACGGTAATTGAAGCTTTAGATGTTTTGATTGCCGAAGGCTGGCTGATTACAATAGATCGAAAAGGAACTTTTATTGCCGATATTCTTCCTGAAATAAACTCGAATAAAAAGACAGAAACAAAAGCCAATATTGCAAGTGAAGATCATAAACCGCATCTTGTTTTTGATGATGGGCTTCCTGACAGCCGTCTTGCTCCTATGAACGATCTGGCGCGTGCCTATCGTGAAATATTCAACAGAAAATCGCGCTGGCAGATTATGGGTTACAGCAATGAATTGGGTAATGCCGAATTTAGAAAAGCGATTGTACAAATGCTGAATTTTAAGCGCGGCATGAATGTTTCTTTGGATGAAATCTGTATAACACGAGGAAGTCAAATGGCGATGTATCTCGCGGCGCATTGTTTATTATCGAAAGGAGATTATGTAATGATTGAAAATCCGGGTTATAAACCTGCCTGGGAAGCTTTTGAAAATGCCGGTGCCAGTCTGCTTCCGGTTAATGTCACTAAAGATGGTTTGGATTTAGAGGAAGTAGAAAATCATCTTAAAAAGCATTCTACAATAAAAGCGATTTATGTAACGCCTCATCATCAATTCCCGACAACGGTAACGATGAGTTTGAAAAAGAGATTAAAGCTTATTGAATTATCGAATCAATACGGATTTACGATTATTGAAGATGATTACGATAATGAATTTCATTTCGGACAAAGGCCAATTTTGCCCATTTCGAGTTACAGCAATGCCAAAAACTTCATATACATTGGTACTTTAAGTAAAATTGTGGCTCCGGCTTTGCGTATTGGTTATGTCGCAAGTTCTTCTGAAAATATTAATAAAATAGCCAATCACCGTAAAATAATTGATGTACAAGGCGATAATATTATGGAAGAAGCCGTTCTGCATCTTATTAACGAAGGAAAAATTAAAAGACATCTCAAAAAAACAAACCTTATTTATAAGGCAAAAAGAGATTATTTTGAAAGCCTTTGCCAGCTTCACTTAAAAGATAAAATTACTTTTAGTAAACCCGAAGGCGGTCTGGCATTTTGGATTGTTCCGAATAAAATAGTAGACACCGAAAAAATATGTACCGAATTACTTTCTAAAGGAATTAAACTAATGGATCCTGAGAAATTTAGTTTTGGCAAACCTATAAATGGTTTTAGACTGGGATATGCTTCTTTAACCGAGCAGCAAATGGAAGAAGGAATTACAGCGCTTTCAAAATATTTATAACCTAACGGGTTTATGATCGCTGCAATCCAATCTAATATCAGTTGTTTCTAATTTTATGTCTAATAATTTACAATGTTTATTTCCGTCTTGCTGTACAAAATAGCCACAGTTATAACAAGTACTTTGAACGTTTATAACTTGCAAATCATGTAATTGCTGAATCAGCGAACTTATATTTTTCCACAAAACCAATTTATCTTTTGGAGAACCTGTAGAAATTAAATCAAATAAGGGATCGGTAAAATCTTCGGTTAAAAGAACCATTTCTAAACCTGCTGTCGTTAACTCCATTGTATAGCTTCTGGAATCAGTGGTATTTACCGTTTTTGTAATGTATTTCTTTTGTTCCAAAATCTTGATGGTATCGCTGATAGTGGCTTTAGTTACATTGAATTCTTTCGCCAGATAACTCACAGTTGCTTTATTTTTTGTGTGATGTTTGATAAAAATCAAAACCTGAATTTGTATTGGACTTAAATCATATTTTTTGGCTTTTTCCCATAACAAAACTCTGAAAACCTGAGATAAACGCTCAAATACGGCTGTAATTTTGCCATCTAAACTATTGTTTTGTGTTTCTAAATTGAAGATGTTTTTCATAATTGTATTCAATAAAATAGACTGAAAGCCCCCACTTTCAGTCTATAGAATTAATAATTCTAAAGCGAAAAATTAATAACAGTTTTCCATTTCAATAATCGAAAATCCGTTTTTAAGAATTTGATTTTCAATGTCTGCAGGCGCTTTATCAATATGACAAAAACTGCATTCTTTTGCCGTTAAAGGCTGACCTTCCTGTAAAACTGTTTTAAGGTATTCTTTCCCATATTCAAAAACCTGGTTTGCATCGTTTGTATTTTCATCAACCAAAATATCAAAATGCATTATTTTTCCATCTTTTCGGGTTACATAAGTATCCCATACTGCTACTTTCATTTTTATTTGTTGTTTGTTGTTTTTGGTTTGTTGTTCACGGTGACTGTTTACTGTGACTGTTTACTGCTTACTTAGAAACTTAACTTTGTCAAAGTTTAAAACTTTGACAAAGTTTAAAGGTTACCTAAATTACCCAATCACTTCCTCCATAGAAGCACCAAAGTTAATATGCAATACATTTCCGTTTGGTGTTACCAGAGCCGGAACTGATTTTACACCAGCTTTTTGAGCCTCTGCAATTCGGGATCTGTCTTCTCCGATGTTTACTACTTCAACATCTTTAACTAAATTTAAAATGTCATGTTCTGCGCTTACGCAAACTGGACAACCTGCGTGATAAAAAATTGATTTGCTCATTTTATTTGATTTTAATTTGACTTTATTGCCGAGACAAAATTAGGCAGGATACCTAACCATTAAATAATCCAGTTTTGTCATTTTCTACAGTTTTCTGGTCCAGCATATCGTTTTATCTGGACTAGTTCCTATAGAAAAAACTGGATCTTTTTTACGATCCACATTAGTTTTAACTTTGCTGCTTATGAAAGAGGATATTATTTATAATTTGAAACAGGTTCACGATCGAATCAAAAAAGCTTGTAAACTTTCTGGCAGAGAACTTTCAGATGTACAATTATTGCTGGCGACAAAAACAGTTCCTGCAGAAAAAATACGAATTGCCATTGAAGCCGGAGAGAATCTTATTGGCGAGAATAAAATGCAGGAATTCCGAGATAAAGATTCGGAGCTGAAAGACCTAACTATCGAACGTCATTTTATTGGTCATTTGCAGACCAATAAGGTTAAAGATGTTTTGAAATATGTAAGCTGTATTCAATCTCTTGACCGATTAAGTCTGGCCGAAGAATTACACAAACAGCTTCAAAAAGAAAACCGAACCATTGCTGTTTTTGTTCAGGTAAATACCTCTTTTGAAGAAAGTAAATTTGGCCTTCCTCCATCAGAAGTTATTGCGTTTATTAAAGAAATCAGAAAATATGATACTTTAAAAATCAAAGGATTAATGACGATTGGTTTATTAGATGTCGAAAAAGAAAAAATGCGTCCGTCGCTTCGTTTACTTCGAGAAATAAGAGATGATGTTTATAAGGCAGAAATTGATGGAATAACGAATTTAAAACTTTCGATGGGAATGTCTCAGGATTTAGAATTGGCTATTGCCGAAGGTTCTAATATTGTACGAGTAGGAACTTCGATTTTTGGAAACCGATTTTTAGGCAAAGAAATCTGGAACGAAAATATTGCAGAATAAAACCTAATTTTGCACCAAATAAAATTTGAAAATGAATTTATACGAACTTGTTGTAAACGATACCGAGAAAATTGCGCTGGACGATTTATTTTTTAGCGAAGAGAATAAAAGCGCTCTTTTTCAGACGATAAAAGAACATAAATACATTGACGAATTAAAAAAGTACGATTTAAAAGTTGATAATAAAATACTGCTTCACGGGCATTCCGGTTGCGGCAAAACGACAACGGCAAAAGCAATTGCTACGGCTTTAAATAAAAATATTGTCATTATCAATCTCAGCACTTTGATTAATGCTAAAATTGGAGAAACTTCTAAAAATGTAAAAACAATATTCGACAAAGCAATTCGCGAAAAAGCGGTTTTGTTTCTTGATGAGTTCGACCAAATTGGAAAAAGCCGCGAAAGCGACGACAAAGATGTTGCCGAAATGAGACGTTTGGTAAACACTATTATTCAGTTAATAGATTATTTCCCAACCGATAGTTTACTTGTTTGTGCTACTAATTTTTACAATAGTATTGATACGGCTTTACTGCGAAGATTTCAAATTAAACTGAAATTTGAAATGCCAGACGAAAAAGAACTGGATATTTACTACGATAAATTATTAGCTCCTTTTCCAGTTCATTTGCAGGATATTCCGAGGAAATATGCTATTTCATACGCCGAAGCAAAAGATTATGTTCATACCACAATGAAAAGACAAATCATTGCCGAATTAGAACTTCAGGAACAAAAGAAACTTGACACTATTCTATAAAAAATGCCTCATATACTGAGGCATTTTTAACAAATTAAATTCTGGTAATTAAGCTTTTGCTTTTCTTTTTACGGTACAGCCAATTTCTTTAGTCTGCGTTATATCTGGTTTTTGACCGCTTTTTAAAGATGCAATTACATCTTCGGCGTATTTTATTTTATCTGCTTTTGTTCCTTCCGTATCGTTATCAATTGCTCCAACATATTCTACTACGTTTCCTTTTGCTGATTTTGAAACGATAAATACATGTGGTGTACGTTTTGCTCCGTATTCGTCTGTAATTTTTTGTCCTGCATCAAATAAATATGGGAAAGGATATTTTTTCTCCTTTGCCAAATCCTGCATTTTATTAAAAGTATCTGCTGTAGAAGCTTCCGGATCGTTTGGATTAATGGCAATTACCGGATATCCCTGCGGTTTGAACTTTTTATCTAAATCGATAATTCTTTGCTCGTAACCTACTGCATAAGGACAGGTATTGCAGGTAAAAACTATAATATAACCTTTTGCTTTTGGAAAACTTTCTAAAGAAACTTCTTTATTGTCTACATTTTTCAGCTTAAAATCCGGTGCGGTATCTCCAGCTTTAAGTGTTGTTCCTGTTTGTGCCTGAGCTAGAAAGGCAGAAAACGCTAATGCTAATAATAAGATTATTTTTTTCATAATGGTTTACGGGTTTACAGTTTTTTATATTCAGTTAATAATTGTTCATAGGTAAATTCGCTTTCGACAAATTTTCGTTTATCGCCTTTAATAAAAAGCGTTGCCGGAATGCTTCCAGACCACGATGGATCTATTCTGTCGATGTATTCTTGCGGACTGCTTTCATTTAACAAAAACACTTCGTTTTTCAGGTTTTTTCTTTTTACAAACGGAACTACATTCGAAGCTAATTTCGATTTAAAATCAAGGCTTACTAATAAAACCTTCAGTTTTTCTGATTTGTATTCGGAGCCCAGTTTTTCAAAATGAGGTAATTCTTTAATGCATGGCGCACACCACGTAGCCCAAAAATTTACGACATAAGTGCTGTCTTTTCCCATTTTAATTCTTTCGTTCAGCTGGTCTATATTCAACAGCTTAACATTTTGACTATAAGCCGAAACCGAAAAAACGCCAAAGAGAAATATATACAAAAAAGACTTGATTTTCATGAGGTACAATGCTTTAGGATTATTGTGCCTTACAAATATAAAAGAATGAATACTTACTTTTTGTTAATAAAAGTTTAATGGCTGTTTTTTTGTGAGGTGCAAAGTTGCAGAGGTTCAAAGGCTCAGAGGTTTGTTCTATTGGAATGTTTTATTTTAGTTTTTCAAATATTACTTTTTCTTCCTTGGTGAATTGTTTGGTTATTTTGCTGAAATTTTGGCTTTGTCCGAATGTGGTGTACATCACACTTTCCCAGCAATAATCTGCCATTTCCTGAGCGTCATTTCCGCTATTCGAATACTCTTTTAAATCTTCATCTGAAAAATAATAGGCCGCGAAATTTTCTTTGCTGTCTAATAACAATTTCAGTCTGTTTTCATTCGAGAAATAAGATACAAAAGCTTTATTATGCGGGTGTTCCTGCATGGATAAAATCGCATGAATGTAAACTTTAATTGATTTCTCATTAATACCGAATTTCTCTAAAAATACCGGCGTAAACTTTGCCTGAATCGATTGATGTTCTTCGTCGACTGTTTTATAATACTCTATCAAGGTTTCGAAATAATTTTCACTTTGAATACCTAAAGCAAAAACAGCAAAAGTAGATGGCATTGCACAATTTTCATCTTCCAGATTATTATACCATTCGTATTTGTGTTTGGCAAGGTCAATGTATTCCAGAATTTGCGAATGCAGATTTGGATATTTTACAGCGCCTGCAAATAGATAATTCTGTCCGCATTTCGGAAGTCCTTTTACAGGAAGCTGTTCTTTCGTTTTTGCTGAAAAAGCAATTTCATAGCTCTTAGGAAAATCAGATTTAAGAAGATTATTTATAAACATTAATGCTTTTTTATAAGCATCCTCAGTATCATTAACAAGCTTGATATTGATGGTTGCAAAAACATCGTTTGCCTTTGCTGTTATATCATTGTCTTTATAATTCGTAAGTTCTTTTGGTAATTTTCCTGTTCCGTTCTTTTTAAGCTGTTCTACTTCATCAGAACCCAATACCGTCACCACATCAAAGTATTGATTTGCTGTAACTGAGGCATAACTTGGTCCGTATTTGATATGAGAAACGGCTAAATAACATAGAAAACTTAAAAGTTCTTTTTCTTCATTTGTTAGAATTGTTTTAGGCAGTATTTCTCCAGTTTTCGGAACAAATATTCTCGAACTATTTTTCTGAACGCGATCGAATGCAGCGCAAATCAGCTCTTTAGTTAAATTTCCTAAAGTATATTCATAACTTCTAAAACTGCTTAGCTTTCGTAGTTTTTCAATAAACGAAATATATAATTCTTTGGAGAAAGGTCGTGTCTGAAAAAAATATTTTACAATAGAATCCAGAAGAAACTTCTCTCCGGAATCTAACACATAAGGTCCTGGATATGCTTCATCAACTTTAATGGTTCCGTTATTTATAGCTGCGATGAATCTTTCTAAAAGTGCTTCGTTTTCTTCAATTTTTACCAGATAATTTAATTCTCTCATTGTCGTTTTTTGATTTTATAATTAGTCTTCTTCATATTCCTCTTCATCGTCGTATGAAAGATAAGACCAATCAATATCTAAATTTTCTATAATTTTATCAAAACGTTCCTGATCGCTTGTTCCTATAAAAGCCGCAGTGCAATTATCATCCTTGTCAAAAGACAAACTAATTACATCATAAAAATCATCAGTATATACTTTTTGATTTTCTCTGCTTATTTCAGGTACGAATTTCCAATTTTCTTCTACAAACTTTACAATATCTGAATCAATTGCACCAAAATGATTTCCATTGTATTTTAACCCGCCTAAAGTCCCGCTAAAAACAGCCATAAATAAAAAGAAGTTCTCCGTAGTTTGAGTTTCTATCTCCCAATCTGATTTTTCGATTGTATCGTAATTGCCATAAACAGGCGGATTATCGAGTTTTAAATCTTCTTTTTTAATTCCCCAAAATGCAACAACTTGATTTTCTTCATAAATAACCAAATACCCATCATCTGAAAAATCAACTTCATCCTCAGGCTTTAAGAGTCGGTTAAAAGAATAATTAAGATTTTCTTCTTTCCCTAACTCCAGATAATATTCTTTAAGTTTTGCCGGAAGTGTAACTTTTAATTTATTTTCAAGACCTAAAATCTCAATTTCTGAGAATCCGTAATTTTCATTTTCAAAGAGATTATAAAGGCGTTTAATTTTTTGTATATAATTCATAGTAGGTAATTGTAAAAGGGATTTACAAAATCCCGATTTGGTATTTATAATTTCTCAGAAAAAAACTCTAATTGCCTAAAAACCGGAATCAGCGATTTTCCTTTTTCTGATAAAGTATATTCGATATGTAAAGGTTTCAATTTGATGACATTTTTATCTAAAAGTCCAAAGTCTTCGAGTTCCCGAAGTGCGACTGCTACAGATTGTTTATTGGCGCCTTTTAGATCTCTTAAAAGTCCGTTGAAACGCAAAGGTCCATCAAGTGCCAAAAGAAAAATCTGCGATTTCCATTTACCTGATAATAATTTCAGAAGTCCCTGAGCCGGACATTCGTTTTCTTTTTCTGTGCTGTTTTCTGTAGTCATGTTTTTTAGACTAATTGACTTGTGATTAAATACGAACGAACTTTGCGTAAAATTAAAAAACCTAAGCGTAAATAAAAGCAGTTGTTATGAAAATACTGTCGCTGTTATTAATCTTGATTTGCAGTATTAGCTGTCAATCGCAAACTAATTCAAAGATGAACGAAAATAAAACAAATCCGCTATTATGTGATCCTGTAACTGGAAGCTGTGAAATGCCAATTGGGGAAACCACAAATGAAACAACAGTCATTAAAACAGAAAATAAACCTGTAAAAATAATTTACTATACAGATCCTATTTGTTCTTCGTGCTGGGGAATTGAACCTCAATTGAGAAAACTAAAACTGGAATACGGCGATTATTTTGAAATTGATTACCGAATGGGCGGTTTACTTCCGGATTGGAGTTACAATAACGGCGGTATCAGCAAACCTTCAGATGTGGCGCATCATTGGGATGAAGCGAGTTTGCATTATGAAATGCCAATTGATGGCAACGTATGGCTTGAAGATCCGTTGGATTCTTCTTATCCGTCTTGTATTGCCATGAAAGCCGCGCAGATTCAGAGTAAAGAAAAAGCCGTGAAATTTATGCGTATGCTGCGCGAGAAATTATATCTCGAAAAGAAGAATATTGCGAAATGGGAAAATATTGCCGAAGCTGCAAAAATTGCCAATCTGGATGTCGAAAAGCTAAAAAAAGATTATGAAGGCGATGCTGTAAAACTTTTTCGAGACGATTTAAATCTTGCCAAAACACTGGGCGTTAGAGGCTTTCCGACTTTGTTTTTTGCCGATGAAAACAACAATCAATTAACGGTTTATGGTTCAAAACCTTATTCATCATACGAAAATGCTTTACTGGCTTTATTTCCTGAAGCGAAGAAGAAAAAGTTTGAAAACAGGGATGCATTATCACTTTTTGAAGTTTATCCAACGCTGGCTCCAAAGGAATATGCTGTCATTCAAGATATTTCTATTAATGATGCTTCCATTATTTTAGAAGAATTATTCCGTAAAGGGAAAATAGACAAAAAGACAATTAAAAATGGTTCGCTTTACAGCAAAAAATAATCTCAAAATAAAAAGCCCCAATGAGCAATCTCTGGGGCTTTCTTGTAAATTACGTATATCTTAAATACATATGTATTAAATTAGAGTTCTTTTATTATGTTTATTTCGCAACCTTTGTATCTACAGCATTAACAAACAAAACAGGCTGCATACTACTCATGTTAATCATGGATAAAACGCCATTTTTATTTTCGTTTATTGCATTTATTTTAAAACAAAATTCATTTCCGTCTTTATCTCTTAAAGTTAAAAATTCGAAATTATCACTTGAATTATTTTGACAGCTATTTGAAATGCTGTAACGAAAGAGAACCTTAAAAATATCTTTATCATAATTATAAAGTTTTCCATCTGTAGTAAATACCCATTTTGTATTTCTGTTCGCATCAGCATACCAAGTTCCTATAATCTTTTTTGATGAAGAATTTTCAACTTGATTCTGTCCAAAAACTACAGATAACTGCAATAAAAACAGCGAAATTAAAAATAGCTTTTTCATATTCTTTTACTTTTAAAATGATCTATTAATTCAAAATAAATTTAGAATTGTTTACAGCATTACATTTCCTGTAAAAAGTTTTAATGTGTTACGATAAGGCAAATTTAATAAAATAAAAATCGCAAAGAATATTTCTCAGCTCCATTAAAATATAAGTAACTGTTAATTATGCAGCTATAATTTATTTTCGTGTAAAATTTTCGGCTGTCTTGCGTGGTAAATTTGTAAAACACAACATTTGAAATTTATAAGCCATGCAAATTTGCAATTAAAAACAATCAAGTATAAAAGCCACGAAAAACACAAAAAGTACAAAAGTACAAGATGAAAAAATATCTAAAAAACTAATCTAAAAAAACAGCGTTATGGAAAAGCAAAATAATTTTGGTTATGGTCAAACCGACCCTGATTTTATAGATCAAAATACTCTTGTCGATGGTACTTATTCTAATGAAGATCAGTACAAACAAGAACTAAAGAAAGAGAACATTCAGGAATTTGGCGAAAGCGATCCTGATATTATAGAACAAAATACTCTTATTGATAATGATAATTATGCTAGAGACGAAGATCCCTATCAATATCAGGAAGAGTTTATTGGAGATTTAAACCATCCTGAACAAGATTTTGAAAAAAACACAAATGTAAGATCTGAAAATATTCCGAATGAGGAACGAATCATCAATGAAGATGATGCGATTACGAATGACGGCGAAGAAAGCGATCTAAACGACGATTATGATCCGGATGTAGATTATGAAAATGATCTCGAAAAAGATGGAGATCTTGATAATGATGAGGAATTAGATGATTTTGATGCTGAACATTATCCAGAAAATCATCCAAGAGAATAAATAAGGAGTTTCGTTTAAAATTATCCTTTCTATGGCAGTAACAACTCAAATTATCTGGCTTTTTGTCCTGGCTGTTCCTATAGCCTGCATCAGCTGGACTGTAACACATGAAGAGATTTTTAGAGAACCTCATGAATGGTGCGTAAAACGTTCTCAAAACGAGAAATTTTTACTCACCAGAAAGTTCTTTTATCTTTTTACCTGCGAATATTGTTTTAGTCATTATGTTACAATTGGCTTTTTAATCTTTAGTGATTATAAACTTTTGTTAAACGACTGGCGGGGTTACATTTTGGCGGGGTTTTCGCTGGTATTTATTGCAAACATTTATATGAGCCTTTTTGCCCTTTTGCGACAAGCCATAAAAAAGGAAAAAGTAGAAATTGAAAAAATTGAGAACGAAACTGATATTGAAAAGCTTAACAACAAATAAAAATACGTTTAACTAAATAAAAATTAAAAATTATGGAAAATTTACAATTCATAGATCCATTATTGAACGGAATCAAACCACTTGAAAAAAACACTGCCAATCTTTCAGTAAAACAACTGGCATGCGCCGGATTTGGCTCTCTTTTACTTGGAGCTGTTTTAAAGAAAACCGGACATAACAAAGCCGCAGCTATTGTGGGAAGTCTTGCACTTCCATTATTGTCTGCAGCCGTTTACAAAAAAGTAGCAAAGTGATAAAAGGAAGCGAATTTTGCTAAATGAAAATGCCCGTTAAATTATTAACGGGCATTTTTTATGTCATGTTTTTAATATTTGCTGAAGACGATAATTATCCTATTGGCACATTTTCTAATTATTAATTTGGAAGATTAATATTGCCTTCAACCCAGTTTAATGCTTTGTTGAAAGCTTCTTTTTTAAATCCATGGAATTCTCCTGGAACGACATAACTGAATCCGTTTGTAAAGGAAATAATGTCTTCAGAATCTGTTACAATTGCTGCTCTGTTCCATTTTCCTAAATGTTTTAATCCTAAAAGAGCATCCTGAAGCCAGGCGCCGGCTGTGAAATTTTCGATATCAGTATCCAGAACTAATAAAAAATTAATTTCGTTTGTCTGCTTAACCAAATGTTCTACTGCAGGGATTACTGCGGTTAAAAAGTCATCTTTTGTTACTTCTGCCAATGCTCTAAATGCAACTATATTATCGGTAGTGTCAATTTGATGTATCATGATTTTTACACTTTTTTTGAGTTATTAATTGAGTTTTAAATATCATATTTTATCTTAGAAAACAGATCTTTCCAAAATATCAAAATTATAACTCAAATATACTGATTACATGAAAGTTAAATATTATATTTTTTCATTTGATTATTATATTTTTAAAAGGTTCTGAGGTACTGAGGTTCTGAGGTTCTAAGTTTTTTTTTAAAGGTGCAAAGGTTCAAAGGAACAAAGGGACAAAGGTTTTTCGTAGAGACGCACTGCGGTGCGTCTAACCCAAAGATTTAAAATGTAAATCTTATTATCAAACTGAAAAATATATAAATACGGATATATACGTTGTGTAGACGCACTGCGGTGCGTCTCTACGATTTGATGATGGTAATATTATTCTTTAACTCAAAGAGATACCCCAAGAGATGCGAAGCATCTCAAAAAACCTTTGTCCCTTTGCACCTCAGAACCTTAGTCCCTCAAAAAAAAAGAAAAAGCCTGCTTCTTCCGAATACAGGCTTTTTACAAAAAAATAAAAAATAAACTAACACAAAATCTTAATTATATCCTTGGTTCTGTTGAAACACTTTTTGGTCAATAACAGTCTGAGGTATTGGAAATATTCTTCTAAATGGCTGTGTAGCAGGTTTTGCTGTTCCAGGTAAATCAAATTTTCCAAAACGAATGCTTTGTGGTCTTCTTTGTAATTCCCAGTACAATTCGAAACCTAATTCTTTGTACAATTGTGCTGCATCTAAAGAAGTAAGTGCTTTTCCTGCTGCGTTTCCAAATAAAGACTCTCTTTTTCTGCTTGTACGCAATTTGTTTAGATCATCCATTGCAAGACCTACACTTCCTTTTCTGAAATATGCTTCGGCTCTCATGGCGTAGATTCCTCCTAAACGGAATAACGGAATATCAACATTACTGTTACCATTTCCTCCTTCTGGGTCAAATTCGTATTTGAATACGCGGGCTCCCTGATTGATTTCGTTTTGTGCAAAAACAGATTTTGTAGGGTCAGCAAATGTTAATGATGGAGTAAAATTCATTCTTGTTCCTGTACTTTTTTCCATAAATAAAGGAGAAACTTTGATACGGTTACCTATCATTTCAAGAGATCCTGAAGGTAATAATATTGGACCGTATTGAAGCCCAGCCTGGATTCCTCTGTTAAAATGAAACCAAGGTAAATTAGCGCTTTTAGGAACAATGTCGGTTGCCGGAACGCTTACGTCTGTACCATCGTTCATGAACCATGTACCGTCAGCATATTGGTAATGCTGCTCGAATCTTGGATCATCATGATTACCATCCCATGTTGCATAGAACTCAGGAGTTGTACAAGCGGCATTTGTTCCTCTGTTTGCTGCTGATGCTCTTTGGTTACGTTCCATACATACATAAGCAAAACTGTTCGAACCGTTACGGATATAATCTATTTTTTGAGAAATCGCAAAAATAAGTTCTTTACCATTATTGTTATCCCTTGCGAAGTTTTTGAAAAAGTCGCTTTCTAAACTAAATTTACCTGAATCGATTAATAAAGAGGTGTAATAAATAACACGGTCCATATCTGTTCCGCCGCCACTTACAGCCGGTTCATTAAAATTGAAGTTTGACGAAGCATTAAAACGATCTTTAAACACTGCACGGTTTAAGTACATTGTGGCTAAGAAACCGTAAGCTGCCTGTTTTGTAAATCTTCCTTGATAAGTTCTCTGTGTTCCAATATCAGCTAAATCCGGAATTAAAGCTTCAACATCTTTAATTAACTGGTCAATTTGAGTATCTGCTTTTAAAATTTGCAAAGTTGCTTTAGGATCCATTGGATCTTTATACGGAGCTTGTCCGTATAAATCCAAAGTGGTATAGGTGTAAAAAGCCATAAGTGCTTTTGCTTCTGCAGAAAATAATTTCTTTTCAGGAATTGAACTTTTTTCAGCCGATTCTATAGCTGTTATACAACGTGTTATACCATTTGTTAATAAATCCCAGTTCCCTACAATAATTGAATTACTAGAACTCCATGTAAATTCGTGCATATCTCTCCATTTACCGCCATCTCCCCAGTCACTTCCACGAGTTGGTAAAATAGCTTCATCTGTAGTGTATTCCTGCATTGCAAAAATGGCTCCATGATCAACAAAAGTTCCGTCACCTAATCTATCATAAGCGGCAGCAAGCGAACCTGCAGGATCTGAAACTGTATTTCCAGGTATTTCATCTAAAAAGACTTCATCCAGATTAGTACAGCTGTTTAGAAGAAAAATAAAAGAGAATAATGTTAAAACTTTTATGCTTAAAAATGTCTTTGTCTTCATAATTATAATTTTAAAGTTGCTCCGAAACTGAACGTTCTCGAAGTTGGATAAGCTGCGTAATCAATTCCAATCGATTGGTTACCGTCGGTTGCTTTAGGAGTATTTACTAACGGATCAAATCCTGTATATTTTGTAATTGTAATTAGGTTATTTCCTGTAACATAAAGTGTTAAACCATTAAGCCAGTTCAATCCTTTCAAATCAAAATTGTAACCTATACGTGCCGCATTTAATCTTATAAAATCAGATTTTTCTAAGAAAAGCGTAGACAAAATTGGTGAGTTTGCTGGGTTTGCCCCTGACTCATAATATCCTGTTGCTACGTTACGATCTGACGCTAAGTTATTTATATTCAAAGCATTCAACCCTGTGTTGTTCAACAAATAACCCCCCGTTTGTCCAATAATAGAGAATGAAAACGTAAAGTTTTTATATCTCATATCACTGTTGAAACCGTAATAAAAAGTAGGTAAAGCTCCTTCAATAATAACTCTGTCGCTGTTATCAATTTTACCATCTCCGTTTTGATCTTTAAAGATGTTTCCTCCTTTTTCATCAAAACCAATATGCTGTAATAAATAGAATGAACCTGCCGCATAACCGCTTTTGTAAATATTAGCATTTACACCAGATTGTCCAGGACCAGAAATAGCACCTGTTAAGATTTCTGAAAGCGGTAAGTTTTCAATTTTGTTGTTTAATGTTGATCCATTCACATCAACATTCCAGCTGAAATCTTTTTTATCGATGATTTTAGAACCCAGCGTAATTTCAATACCCTTATTAACAATTTTACCATCAATATTTGTCCAGATAAATTTTGTCTGGCTTAAAGGAGTTGAAGGTATGTACAAAATAGCATCTGTAGTTGTTTTATTAAAATAGTCTACAGTTCCATAAAATTTGTCATGCCATAAATTAAAATCAAGACCTATATTATATTGTGTAACAACTTCCCATTTTAAATCCGGATTTGCTGTTCTGGAAACAGAAACACCATTTACAAGATTTAAATCATTATATAAATAATATCCGTCTGGACCAGCCAAAGAATAACTTGCCTTAGTTTGTTTATTTGGTACTTCCTGATTTCCTGTTTGTCCCCAGCTCGCTCTAAGCTTTAGGTTATTGATTGTTTGAGAATCTTTTAGGAAATTTTCATTAGAAATATTCCATCCCAAAGCAAATGAAGGAAAATAACCGTATTTGTTATTATCTCCAAAACGTGTAGAACCATCAGCTCTCATAGAAGCTGTCAATAAGTATTTGTTATCAAAACTGTAATTTACTCTTCCGAAATAAGATTGCAATTCGTTTTCCTGAGCATAACCTGTTGTACCAGACTGCGTACCTGTAAAACCTGGATTAATAGATGGTTTTACACCTGCTCCCTGCGCTGAAACTCCATCAATACTGAAACTTGTTCCTGATCTTTCAAATTTTTGATAAGAGAATCCGCCAAGAACTTCAAATTTATGTTTATCTAATGTCTTAGAATAAGTTAGATAATGTTCAATCAATGAATTTTTTGAATCAAGATTGTTCTGAACATATTTACCTTTTGGATTTAAATCGGTAAGGTTTGGATAAATTGTAGTATTTCTTTCTGATGTAGAGCGGTCAATACCAAGGTTTAATTTATATTCTAATCCGTCGATAATTCTAAAAGAAGTCTCTAAATTTCCAAGAACTCTTAAAGTACGCGTTTGATCTTCATAAATGCTTAATAAATAAGCCGGATTGTAATGCGCGTTCATGTTGAAGTTCGTGTAGTTTCCGTTGGCATCAAATACAGAACGGGTTGGATTTGCCATTAAAGTATGAACGATTAATTGTCCGTTAGAACCTCCGTCATCACTTGTAGGAACTCCATCGTCTGTAGTCTGGCTCGCCGTAAGATTCATTTTTAATTTTAAACGTTTGTTGTCTAAAAATGATTCAGCTGCATTAATTCTCCCTGAAATACGTTTGAAATTACTGTTACGAATAACTCCTTCCTGATCCATTTGTGCAATAGACGCATAATAATTCCCTGATTCTGTTTGTTTTGCAAAAGACAAAGCATTGTTTTTCGTAATCGCAGATCTAAAAATTACATCCTGCCAGTCTGTATTGCCGCCATGGTCAAAAGCAGGATCTTTAATCGCTTTTCTATATTGGCCTGCATCTAAAACGTCTAATTTATGAGCAACAGTAGAAACTCCCATATAAGAGTCGAACGTTAATGTTCCTTCGCCTTTAGACCCTTTTTTAGTGGTAACCAAAACAACTCCATTAGATCCTCTAGCACCATAAATCGCTGTTGCAGAAGCATCTTTTAAAACTGTAATCGATTCGATATCGCTTGTATTTAAAAAGTTTAATGGATTTTTTGCAGTTGAACTTCCAAATCCAACATTCGTTCCTGTTGGACTCACATCATCATTAGTCAACGGCATACCGTCTACAACAAATAAAGGCGTACTTCCGCTTCTGATAGATCCAACTCCACGAATCGTAACATTTACACCAGCTCCAGGCTCACCGCTTGTACTCACAACACGAACACCTGCTACTTTCCCTTGCATTAAATTATCTACAGATACGTTTACACCTTGTCTAAAACTAGCGGCTTCTAATTGTGTAACAGCTCCAGTAACATCTTTCTTAGCTTGTTTTCCGTAACCCACAACTAAAACTTCGTTTAATTCGGCAGTACTTGGCTCTAACTGAATAGTCATGAAACCAGTTTGTGCTGCAAGCGTTTTTGTTTTATAACCTACATACGAAACTTCGATTGTTTTTCCTTCTCCAACAGAAAGTTCAAAAACTCCGTCAAAATCAGTAACTGTTGAGTTTGAAGTACTTGTTTCCATTACCGTTGCACCTGGAATTGGCACTTTGTTTTCGTCAACAATTTTTCCTTTTACTCTAATTTTGTCAACCGCTTTTACGTTAACCGCTTTTGGCGCAGCTGCTTTCTGAATTAAAACTAATTTGCCATTAATGTTATAATTGAAATTGGCTTTTTTAGAAAGGTCGCTTAAAATTGCGGTAACCGATTCTCCGGAAAAATTTACTGTATAGGTTGTATTATCAGCAATTACAGCTTGTCCGTAGCTGAATTTATAATCTGTCTGCTGGCTTAATTTTGAAAAAATAGAAACAAGTGTAGCTTTTTCTATTTTATTTTCTACTTTTGAATTTTTTATTGAATTAGTTTTACTGTAACCACCCTGAATGGTCAGTAACGCTAGTACTAAAAAGATACAACTCTTTAGATTTAAATAAGAAGGTTTAAAATACATGATTTAAGTTATTGGTTTTTTTTACGATACTTAATTATTAATGGCAGTTGTTCTCAGCAACTGCTTTTTTTGTTTTTAATCCACTTTTACTATTTCGCCATAAACTTTGAATTTTAGGTTTGTGATATAATTTATTTGTTCTAAAACATTCTCTAATGTTGCGTCTTTCTTAATGAATACCGTTAACGGCGTTGCTAATACCTGCTCATTATCATAGTGAAATGAAACTCCGTATTTATATTGTAAAACACTGATAACCTGTTTAAGTGTAGTTTGATTAAGCGTTATATCTGTCGAATACCAGTTGACTAGATATGATTTATCAGCCACTAGTTTTGTCAGCTTTTGTGATTGAAAAAGCGCTTCTTCATTTGGAACCAAATCTACGCTCTGCCCTTTTGAAGTCACATTTACTTTTCCGGTAACGACAATTACTTCACATTTTGATTTTGACATTTGAATGTGGAAGGAAGTTCCCACAACTCTCGTTTTTACTTCGCCCGAAGTAATAATAAAAGGATGTTTTTTGTCTTTGGCTACTTCAAAAAAAGCATTTCCTTTTAATAAAGAAACCTTTCTTTCGTCACCTTTAAATTTTTCAGGATACTGAAATGATGAGTTTGCTGCCAGATAAATTTTCGAGCCGTCACTTAATTTGATAGATTTGGGGATCGATGACGTTTTAAATGATAATTGCTTTTCTGCTGCAATGCCTGGTTTAAAGAAAAAACCTAAACCAACAAGAAAAAGAATACTGGCAGCTGCCATGTATTTTAAATACGGATTAATTGTTTTCTTCTTCTCTATTCGAAGCTGAATTCCGTCGTATATATTTTTAGAGACTTCGTCTGAATTTCCCATTAAGGATTCGTCCCATTTTGCATTTTGATATTCGCTTAAAGCGAAATTGCTCAATAGATTTTCTTCTGCCTCTGAAGTTTTATTTCTTGAACTTTTATCTATAAGATATTCTAAACTATGCTTGATTCTTTTTATCATACTACTTATTGTTACCTATAAGTACCAGAATTATCAAATCGTACTATCGCTAAATATTATGAAACCATTAACAGAAAGTTATCTTAAAAATTTTGTTTAAAAAAGATAATTGGAGCCAGCCAGGCCAGATCTTTCAAGCCTTCACGCAATTGTTTTAATGCCGATGAAATTTGGTTTTTCACCGTTTGTTTTGAAATTCCAAGTTCGTCTGCAATCTGATCAATTGACATATCCTGAAATTTATACATCAATAAAACTTCTTTTCTTTTCTCCGGAAGTTTATCTAATAAAGAATAAAGTAAATCCATCAAGTCAGGGTCAATCGACGTAAAGTTGTCGATAATGTAATCTTCAAATTTATCTTCCATAATCGTCTTATCGAAACGATTATTTTGGTAATGCTTAAAGATCTGATTTTTTACCGCCCTGAATAAATAAGGTTCGATTGCATTGATGTTTAAATCGTCTTTTCGTTCCCATAAATCAATAAAAACATCCTGAACAATGTTCTGTGCCAAGTCTCTATCCTGAGTCATCGTATAAGAGAAGGCATTGAGTTTCTGCCAGTAATCAGTATACGTTTTTTCAAAAATTTCAGGATTCTTCATTGGTAATTTTGGTAGCATTAAGTGATGTAAAATAAGGAAATGTTATACGAATAGTTTTTGCCTGAAAGTTATCTTTAAATTAAATTTCAAATGCTTTTGTTTTATTAATACTACGATTTTAGGGCAAAAATCACAATCGGTTTGCGATTTCTTTTCGTTTAGCTAACACAAAAA
>Ga0157370_10000107_pt1 | contig 95413 bp, 105 predicted proteins | sample C35metaG_FD_113463 | JGI IMG/M metagenome (GOLD analysis project Ga0157370, IMG submission 113463) | Corn rhizosphere microbial communities from Kellogg Biological Station, Michigan, USA - C3-5 metaG | ecosystem: Host-associated > Plants > Roots > Rhizosphere > Soil | place: USA: Michigan...
ATATGCGGAGTCTCCATTTTCATTCTTCCCGCCGGGATATCCCAACGGTTGTTGTCCAGATCAAATTCCGGCCATTCGGATTCGATGAGCTCAGACGTACGCACAAATGTGTAGGCCATGAGTCGCATGGCGAGGCGCGTGATCGCATCGCCATCGTAGTTGATAATCTTGGCGAGCAGTGCTGGCAATTCTTTCGCCTCCACGCGCGCGAAATTCTCTTCCCTCGCTTGGGTCAAAATATCCTTGGGTCTAAAGTCGGCTGCAGGGTTCCGGCTGGCGATTCCGTGGGCGATTGCGTAGCGAAAGATCTGGCTTGTTGTCTCGTGCGCGCGTTTTGCCACATCTCTTGCGCCGCGCCCCTCCACTTGAAGCATAAGTTTCCGAATGTCAGCTGAAGTCACGTGGTCGATGAACTTCTCACCGAACGCCGGAAACACATCTGCTTCCAAGCGACGCAGGACGTAATCTGTATGGCGCGGAGACTTGCCAACCGACCACCAATCCCACCATTGGCGAGCTATCTTCTCGAAGCTGTGTTGCACCTCATGCTGCCGTGCTTCGGCCTCTCGGCGCCGTTCCTCGAATTCGGCTTTGCGCTCCTCCATAGGGTCTATGCCGTCGGCCAGTTTCTCGCGAGCAGCCAGATGACGCCCGCGAGCTTCCTTGAGCGGAACGTCCGGGTATTCGCCGAGGGCCATCATCTTCTCTTTGCCACCGAACCGATAACGCCAGCGCCAGAGTTTCGACCCGCTTGGCGAGACGAGTAGGCACAACCCGCGTCCGTCGGCTAGTTTGTACGAATTTGTGTGAGGTTTGGCGTTCTCGATCTCTTTTATGGTGAGTCCCATTTTGCGAGCCTCCGGAGGGCCGATTTGTTCCGTACCCACACTTTTCGAGCGACGATACCCGCAATTATACCCACACAAGGATAAGGCTAGAAACGCACGGCAACGGACCTCCGCGCACAAGCGCATGGCCATAGATCTAATAAAATAATAAAGTTAAATGTGTCTCTGAGTATTCAGGAGAGTTCGGGATGGTTCGATAGAGGTCGGCAAAGTATGGGTATTGGCTGCCCCCCAGGGATTCGAACCCCGATATGCTGATCCAGAGTCAGCTGTCCTGCCGTTGAACGAGGGGGCAACAAGCACAAAAGGCTATCTTGCAGCCGCGCTGGCTTGGCTGAAACAGAGTGCTCAGTACTGAAAGCCAACTTGTTCCATGATACGGACAAAGCATTTCTCTGGTCAAACCTGGCGACCGGCGACCGGCGATCTGAGCTTCGGACTCGCAATTTGCTGAAAACCCCTATTCCTCGCGCAAAACCTCAAGCGGACGCAGCCCTAGAATGCGATAGCTCGCGATCCAGCCCGTCGCAATTGCCAGAATCGCCGTTCCCGCCAGAGCAAGTGCTGTCGCGAGCCAATCGACATGGAAGCCAATCTCAAGCCGATGAAGTAATACGCGCGTTAGCAGATTTGCAAAAACGACGCCCACTGAACCAGCCAGTAGCCCCAGAACTCCAAACTCTACGCTGAAGGTCCTTACAATGCGCATCCTCGTGGCGCCCAGTGTTTTCAACACTACTGCCTCGCGCATACGTCGGAAACGCGCGCTTGCGATACTCGAGGCGAGAATCATCAGCCCCGCCAGAATCGAAAACCCTGCAAGAAATCGCACCACAAATGTAATCTGATCAACGACGCTCTCGATCCGGCTCAGAACGTCCGCGATGTTCACAACTGAAATCGTCGGATAAGCAGCAAATAATGCACGCTCCATCTCCGGCACTCTCTTAGCGTCTAGGTGTGCTCCTCCGTACCACGTCGCCTGTTCACCCTTCAACTGTCCCGAAGGGAGCATGAACGACACACGACCCCCGATATGCTGCCCGTCAGGCCGGTACAGAGCTGCAACTTTAAGATCGCGTACGCGTCCTCCAACCTCCAGTTGAACCGAGTTCCCCACCGCCAGGTGTAATCTCTGCGCAGTCCCCTGTCCAATCGCGATCTCTGATGCGCCGGGACTGTTCCACCATTTACCCTGCATGACTTTGTCACCCTCCAGCGGCGCATCCGCCCAGCTCAATTCCGCGCTCTCCAGCCACCTGCGCGGAAAGTGTTGGTCCTGCATCTGCTCCAAGGTCTTCCCATTGAGAGTCACAAACCGCCCCTGCACCACTGGCAGCAGATCTACCTGCTTTGTCACTCCCGCCTGGTGTTCGAAGAAGGTCTTTACGCCATCCACCTCATCCGGCGTGATGTCGATCAGAAAGACATTCGGCAGCTTCGGCGATGCGGTCTCCCGAATCTCGCGCAGCAAAGAACTCTGCATCAGAAACACCGCCAGGATCAACATCACACCGGTTCCCAGCGATGCGAGCACCGCAGCCGACTGGTTCCCCGGTCTATAGAGATTCGCCAACCCATGCCGCAATGATGAAGGCAGATGCAGCCTCACCCGGTTCAGAATGAATCGCAGAGTTCGCAGCGAAACTGCCGCCAGCAACAGCAGCACCAGAAGTGCGATTGAGAAGAGTAGCGCGAACCATCCGCCCACCTTCACTGAATCCGACAGCGCCCATGCAATCGCTCCCAGCGCGACGATGACCACCAGCGCTATGCCAACCTGCAATCTTCGCGACCACCAGCGCCCGACCCATTCCTTCGCCGTCGTCGGTCCTTGCTCTACGAGCCTGCGCAATACCAGAATCGGCCGCACCGCCCGCACGTCCAGCAATGGCGGAATGCAGAATAGAAGCGTCGTCAGCAGTCCAGTCCCAAATCCTGCCCCCACCGCGCGCCATGGAAAATGTAGAACCGTATGCACCGGCAGCAGCTTACCGAATACCGCCGGAAGCGCCTCCATCACCAGCGCACCACATCCAACGCCGATCAAGACTCCGAGTAGCCCCAACAGCATCGTCTGCAGCAAAAATATACGCAGCAGGTCCGAAGATCGCGCTCCCACTGCCTTCAGAATTGCAAGCATATCCATCCGCTGTTCCAGATGGGCATGCATCGCCATCCCGACCCCGATCGCACCCAGTACCATTGCCACAAGACAAATCAGGCTCAGAATCGCAGTTGCATTATCCAGCCCCCGGCTCAGCGCGGGATTCCCTTCCTTAAAGTCCATTACCTGCGCGTCCGGCAACACCTCTTCCACTTTCTTGCGAACCGTAGCGTCATCCACAGTTGCCGGTAGCTTCATCAGCAAACGATGCGACGCCCGGCTGCCTGGCGCCACCAGCCCCGTGCTTGCCAACGCGGCGTTCGAAATCATCACCCGCGGTCCCATTCCCGCGCCTGCACTGATGCGGTCCGGCTCCTGGCTCAATACCGCTGTGATTTTGAAATTGCGCCCGCCCAGTCGAAGAGTGTCGCCGACATGCGCCCGCAGGCGAATCAGAAATTCATCTGCAACCACCGCCGAATCGCCCGCAAGCGCCTGCTGCAAGCTCATCTGCGGTTCAAGCTGAGCAGTGCCGTAAAACGGATACACCGCCGGATCAACTGCCTTCAGCGATACCAGCAGCGGCACCGGATCCGCCGGCACCGAGGCCATCGACACGGTCTCCGTAACCCACGTCGACTCGCTCCCTGCCAATCCCTGCTGAAGTGTGGCAATCCGCTTCAACTCATCCGTGTTGGGGACATGGTAGATTCGTGCACTCAAATCGCCGGCCATCAGCGATCGCGCTTCCGTCATCAAAGTCGTTCGGAAACTCTCGCTGAATCCGCGCACTCCCACCAGGGCCGCAACGCCCACCGCAACCGACAGCACCACAAACGCAAACTTCCCCGGTGCGGACTTCAGATCACGCCATGCAATCGCCGCAGCTCGATCCCATCCCAATGCTCGCTCAGCCATTCGCGCGCCCACTTTGCGCTACAACGTCGGCCTGCCGGACTAGCGGCAGCGTGTCTTCAATAATCATTCCGTCTTTAAGCACAATTTTGCGATCCGCACGGTTCGCAATCTCCGGATCGTGCGTAACAAGCACCAGCGTCGCTCCCGCATGCGCGTGCCGCTCCAGCAGCAAATCCAAAACAAGATGCCCGTTCGCGCTGTCTAGATTTCCCGTCGGCTCATCCGCCATCACAATTGGTGGATTTACAACGAACGCACGTGCCAGTGCAACACGCTGCTGCTCACCACCCGAGAGTTGCACCGGATAGTGATCCATCCGTTCGCCTAGACCAACGGCCTGCAAAAGCTCCCGAGCCTTTGCCAGCCCGTTCCCTTCCACGTTCAGCTCATACGGAAGCAGCACATTCTCAAGCGCCGTAAGCGTCGAGATCAATTGATAAGACTGAAAAACGAACCCGATCTTCCTTCCCCGAACAGATGCCAATTCAGTCTCGGCCAGGTTGTGAATCGGAGTTCCATCCAGCCAGATCTCGCCTTCGCTCGGCGTATCCAGCCCTGCCAGGAGGCCCAGCAGCGTGCTCTTCCCGCTGCCGCTCGCCCCCACGATCGCCACAAACTGCCCCGCCGGAATGCTGAGTGAAATGCCCTTCAATATCTCAACCCGCCGCGAACCGTTCTGGATCCACCTCTTGACGTTACGGACCTCAATCACCCAGCCAAACCCTCCTTGCCTGGTTCCTACATTCTTACGCATCCCGCCTGAAACACGTTCCGGGCTTTACAAACCTTTACACTGTTCATGTGGACGTACGGCGGCGGCTTCTCGTCTCTTTCTTGTTGGTTTTCTCGGCACTTCCCCTGCTCGCTGCCGATCGCCCATCGATCGTCTGCTATGGAGACAGCATCACTGCGGGCTACGGTCTTCAGGCCGGGCAGTCCTGGCCTGACGCACTCCAGCGCGACCTCGACCTGCGCGGCTACAAATACAAAGTTGAGAATCGCGGCACCAGCGGAGCCACCACCAAGGACGCGGCTGCCAACATAAACACAATTCTTCAGGGTCACCCTGCTGTCGTTATTGTCGAGTTCGGCGGCAATGACGGCCTCCGAGGCTTACCCCCCAATCAAACTCGTAAGAACCTCGACGCTGTCCTCACCGCTCTTGAGGGTGCACACATCAGAATTCTTCTGGCTGGCATCACTCTGCCGCCGAACTACGGCCCCGATTACATCCAGTCCTTCAATAAGGTCTTCAGCGACCTCGCCGCCAAACACCGAGTTACGTTCATCCCCATGATCTACAAGGACCTCATTAACGTTCCCGGCACCATCCAGCAGGACGGCATTCACCCCACTGCCATAGGCTCCCAAATCATCGCCCGCACAATCCTCCCGGAATTGCTGCCGCTGCTGCACAAATAGGAGGTTCGGCACGTAAACTTGTGCCCCTCCCTAGCTTCCACAGATTCTTTAGTATGAAAAGATTCATCCTCACCGGCCCGCCCGCCTCCGGCAAAACCGCCATCATCCGCCAGCTCGAAATCGATGGCTTCAGTGTCGTCGAAGAAGCCGCAACCTCCATCATTGCCGCAGCTCAAATCCGCGGAATACCTGAGCCGTGGAAGGGTACGTCCTTCCTCGATCAGATCGCTGCCCTTCAACGCAACCGGCAACTTCGCGCATCGCTCCAATCAGACGACGTTTAGTTTCACGATCGCTTCGCTGTATGCACCTGCGCGCTTGCGACCTATCTCGGCTTCGCCCAGTCACCTGCACTCGCGGCAGAGCTCAACCGGATTGAATCCGAAACCATTTTCCAGAAGCAAGTCTTCTTCATCCGCAACCTGGGCTTCGTCGCCAACACTGAGGCCCGCCGCATCACCTTTGAAGAAACACTCCGCTTCGAAAAGATCCACGAAGAAACCTACCTCCGCCACGGCTTCGAACTGATTGAAATCGCTCCCGGATCACTCACCGACCGCGTCAACCAGATCAAATCACTCGCTAAAGCACAAAACCACTAATCCCCGCGTCTGATCCCGCATCGCCTTGCCCGTCTGTTCCCTGTCTCTACCCCATCACCACCACCGGCTGAAACAGCGTTCCCGCTACCCGCTTCGCGATGCCCACCAGCTCTCGCTGACCTGCGAACACCTTCACCACCGCAGCTTGCGAAAACTCCGGCAAATTCGCCTGCGCTCCGTTACGCAGCCTTCCCAGTACATATTCGTCGCCTGATACAGACGGCATCTCCGTCAACAGACTCCGCGGGTGAATGCAACAACCCTCAAGCGCGGTGGGATCTCCTGCAAACGCCTCCAACTCCTCGAGGCTTCGCGCAATCTCCAGTGTGAACGCGCCCGCCTGCGTCCTTCGCAAACTGCTGAGGTGCGCTCCGCAACCAAGGTCTTGTCCCAGCTCATGCGCGACAGACCGCACGTACCCGCCTGCGCTGATACTCATCGCAAACGACGCCTCATCGCACTCGAACGACGTAATCTCGAATCCCTTTATCGTGATCTTCGCCGTCTTCAGTTCCACCGGCTTCCCTGCTCGCGCCAGTTTGTAAGCCGGAGTTCCCCCGATCTTCTTGGCCGAAAATGCCGGCGGCATCTGCTCCATCTCGCCATGAAAGCGCGAAGCCGCCGCCCGCACCTGCTCCAGCGTCAGTGAAGGATGAATCGCCTCGCCCACCCGTTCGCCATCCACATCGTAGGTATCGGTCGCCACGCCAAAATGAATCGTTCCCGTATAGCTCTTCTCCGCCGCCGAGAAATACTGCGCCAGCCGTGTAAACTTGCCCATCAGCAGCGGCAAAACGCCCGTCGCCATCGGGTCCAGCGTCCCAAGATGTCCAATTGATTTTTCGCCTGTGATTCTGCGCAGGCGACTCACCACGTCATGGCTTGTAATGCCGCGCGGCTTATCGATAACCAGCAGTCCATTCACTCAAACTACTTTAGACGAACTGCCCATCAATTGACCGTGTTCAACTCACAGCCCTGCATGCCCATTTGCACGCACCAGCGACAGGAACTCCGTGCGCGTCTCCTTGTTCTGGAAGCATCCCACCATCGCAGAAGTCACCGTCGACGAATGCTGCTTCTCAATTCCGCGCATCATCATGCACAAGTGCCGCGCCTCAATCACCACCCCTACGCCCTGCGGCTGAATCGCTTCCTGGATCGTGTCCGCAATCTGCCGCGTCATCCGCTCCTGCACCTGTAGCCGCCGGGCAAATACCTCCACCAGTCGCGGAATTTTGCTCAGGCCGATGACCTTTCCATTCGGGATGTACGCAACATGAACCTTACCGAAAAACGGCAGCATGTGGTGCTCGCAAAGCGAGAACATCTCCACGTCTTTCACGATCACCATCTCGTCGTAGTCGACATCGAACAGCGCGCCGCGCAGAATTTTGCCCGGATCTTCCTGGTACCCCTTGGTCAGAAACTCCATCGACTTCTCAACGCGCTCCGGCGTCCGCAAAAGTCCGTCACGTCTCGGGTCTTCGCCCAGCCGCGTCAGAATCTCGCGATACATCTCCTGCGTCGTGAACTTGCTCAAGCCTTCTTCAATCTCCAGTACTCCGCGAACCGGCTTGTTCATTGCGACTGGCTGCGCCATCCTTATCGTCCTTTCGCCCGTGGGAGTCGGGCGCTCACACATCCCGCCTTCATTACCCTTGATATTGAAAGAAGTTGTTCTCCGTTTCTTCTACGCGCACACACTCCAGCTTCCCCGCCGGCAGCGCGTGTTTCAGAACATCAAAAACAGCTTTAGTAAGATTCTCCGTCGTCGGCACTTGATTCACAAACAGCGGATCGAAGTTCAAGTTGGTGTGATCAAAGCGCTCCAGCACGGCCGTTTGCACCGCTTCATCCAGTGCCGCCATGTTCACCACCATTCCCGTATCCCTGTTGACCTCTCCACTCACCAGCACCTCAACCACATAGTTGTGCCCATGCCCGTGCGGGTTGTTGCACTTGCCATAGCTCGTGCGATTCTCTTCTTCCGAAAGGGATTCCGCATGAAGCCGATGGCTCGCGCTCATCATGTACCGCCGCCCGAAGTAGGCCGTTGCCATCACTGCTCTCCCCGGTACTCGGCGAAGATCTCCGGCGTCTCGTATACACGAACCCGGCTCAACCGCGCCCCGCCGGCCTTGCTCACCGCCGGTTCCAGCCGCTTCCACGCGGCAATTGCTATATTCTCCGTCGTCGGAATCAGCTTCTCCTTCGCAAACTCCGATACCTCCACGTTCAAATGCCGATGATCATATGCGGTAAGAACCTCATGCTCGATCACGTCCTTCAACCACTTCAAATCCACCACGAATCCCGTCACCGCATCGACCTCACCCGCCACGGTCACCTCCAGCGTGTAGTTGTGTCCGTGCCCGTTCCGCCGAGCACAGCGGCCGAAAACCTCCTCGTTCTTCTCTTGCGACCACGATTCGTTCCAGTAGTAATGCGAAGCCGAAAACGTAGCCCGTCGTGTGAGTTCAATCATCCCGCCCTCATTCAATTAGATGCCCGCTGGCACAAACGGTTACAATCAGATACTTCAGCTCTCGGCTCTATCCATCTCGATGCACTCGGTTTAATCTCGACCTAACGCAACGATTGTGTGCCTGCCCGAAGGTTCCCCATCCCCTTGTCAGCTCGTCACCTTGTCCCCTGGTCCCCTTGCTCTTCACCCCGGATACGTCCGTCCCTTCCAGCTTACCTGTCCAAGTACCTTGTGCTTGAACCAGCTTCTGTACAGGAGCGCAATAAACAACGGCAATCCCAGCGGAGAAATCGCGCAATCCATAAACGGAAAATTCGATTTCGCCACCCGCCGATAAAACCGAAACAGGGTCCGCGCCCAAAGGAGTATCAGCACCCATCCGGCCCCTAGCCACTCCAACCCCCTCGGACTGAACCGGGCTCCCCACAGGTGAATCGCGAGCCACGGTAATCCCACAAGCAGCACCAGGTCCAAAACCTTCCACAACGCCGTCGCCATGGCATTGTTAAACAACAGCGCGAGGTTCTTCGTCCATCCCTCAATCATTGCGCCCGTTGTCCGATACATCCGCGTACTAAGCGCATCCGGCGCATAGCGGAACCGCAGCCCCACCCGCCGCCGCTTCGCGATGAATGCCAGCTCCACATCCTCCAGCACCCGGTCCTTCACCGAAGGATGGCCGCCCAGCTTCCGATACGCCTCCCGATCCACCAGTAGAAACTGCCCATTCGCCGCCGCCACCCGCTGATTCGGATCCGACACCTTCGCCGGCGGGTATGCCAGCGACAGCTCCGAAAAAACCAGCGGCATCAGCGCCCTCTGCCACAACCCAGACACCAGTTGCCGCGGCGAGTAGCTCAGCATCCCCACCTTGTGTCGAGTCGCCTCATGCATCGCCCGATGCAGATCGCCCGGCTCATGAACCGTATCCGCATCCGTAAACAGAATCCACTTCCCTCGTGCCTTCCGCGCTGCCGTCCAGATCGCGTTGTTCTTCCCTGTCCACCCCTTTTCCAGCTTTGCGGCCTCCAACACCATCACACCTGCAAAACTCCGCGAGATCTCAGCCGTCCGGTCCGTTGAGTGATCGTCAACGACGATGAGCTCCCAATCCCGCCCCAGCTCGAATACACTCTCTGACTGCGCCACCAGGGACTTCAAACACTCGCCAATGCTCCGCTCCTCGTTCCGCGCCGGAACGATCACCGTCAGCTCAATCAGATCCTCCGGCTCCGGCTGGTCATACACCGTGCCCGCCCGCGCCGGAACCACGACCGGCTCGCCCGGCTCGTTCGACAGCCCAAGCACCGGCTTGTACTTCTTCGCTCCGCCCGTATCTTGAGTGCCCGCCGTCACTTCAACCAGCCTTCCTTTCGATCCCTACCGCTCCGTATTATAAGGATGTGCGCTTTCCTTGTTTCATCGTCCTCGGCTCTCTGCTGCTGTTCACCGGCGCAACTGCCTGCGACCGCGGAGCAGCACCGGCAAATGCCGACCGCGTTGCCCCCGATTTCACAGTGAGCGATGGCGAAAACACCATCCATCTTGCCAACTATCGCGGCAAAGTCGTACTTCTGAATCTCTGGTGGAGCCAGTGCCCGCCCTGCATTCGGGAAACCCCAGCCCTCATGCAGCTCCATCACGACCGCCCCGACATCGCCATCCTCGCCGTCAGCATCGACGAAGACCCCGGCTCCTATCGCCGCTTTCTTACCCGCTTCCATGTCGACCTGAACACCGTCCGCGATCCCGACCAGAAAGTCGCCAAGCTCTACGGCACCGACGGCTGGCCCGAAACCTACATCATTGATCGCAAAGGCTTCATCCGCCGCAAAATCGTCGGCGACCCCGACTGGTCTAATCCCGAAATCCGCACCTACCTAAACAGCCTCTAAGTACGTCCACGGCCTGAATGAACGTCTGTCGTCCAGAGTGTGGCGTGGTAAGCGAAGGATCTGCTTTTGTCCGTCCCACCCCGACCACATCTCGGTTGCCCCACGTCTCGATTCTGAGACGTGGGAGACTAGGATGTTGGCAAGTCTTGACCCCCTTTGTCACTTGCCGTTAGGACATGCGCTCCACCGCACTAATCCACTCCACCGGCATCCCGAATCATCTCCACCGCCTTCTCATTCACCAGCTTCCTGAAGTGAAACCTTTCGCCCCAGCTCACCGGACTCACGTCGCGATACTCAAACATCCCGGGAATCTCGTACCCCGGATGCAGTTCCTTCCTGAGCGATGCCCTTACATTCACATCCGCCCCATGCTCCAGCAACAGCCTCGTAAACGGCGCCTCCGCAGGGCTCCCATGATGATTCATCCAGAAGTTCGGCTGCGACACCACCGTCGAGAACAGCGCCGTATGCCCGCCGAATCCCTCCGCGTCCACGAGCGCCCGCTCATTCACATCCATTCCTCGCTCCAGCAGCCACCGTGCAATCTCAAGCTCGTCGTAGTCCGCGCAGATATGCAGCAGCGTCGTCCCGCGCAGCGGAGTTCCATGTGTTGCCAGCACCTCGTCATAGCACCCCATCTCCGGCGGAAAAATCTCCTCCCACGCAAACCTCCGCCGCAGCAACTCCGGATCTCGTTTCACGTGCTCCTCAAGCAAATCCACTCTGCCTCGATGCACCGCCATCACCGCCGTATCCGGATACCTGAACCCATACTCCGCATACAAATCCAGAATCCGACGCTTCGCCGCCGGATTCCTGCTGTCCGTCTCCAGCACCACTGCCACCGGCGCCAGCCGCTTCCCCTCGTCGTTATGCACGCGCGCACCCAGTTCCAGCAGCAGCGCCGTCCCCTCCACATTCAGCGTGTACGCCGGATTGACCAGCGAACCGTCCGCCGGTCTCGGCTCACCCATCATCTTGTGGAGCTTCTTCGCCGTCGCCACCTGTCCCTGAAGACACGCCCGATCAAAGGCCGACTCCAGATCTCCGGCACCCAGCGCCCGCAGCAGTTCGATAATTGCGTCCCGACCCAGATTCGCCGCATACGACATCGGCGGTCCCCAGTTACTCTGCTCCACTCCGCGCGCATTCTCTTGGATCAGCTTCCCGTCCTTCACCACCATCGCTCGCACCGCCTCCACATCGTCGCGCCAGATCGCATCCGTCATCCGGCACGCCGTCACCAGCCGCGACCAGCTCGGCAATCCGTAGCTCCGCGCCAGCACAAACTGCGCTTCCGCCAGCCTCGCCTGGTCTGCCTCAACGGATCGGGCCTCCCATGTCCCCTTCTTTTGGGGACGTGGGAGACGAGAACGTCCTTCAGTCGGGCTCCAGAGATGTTCGCGAAACTCCTCAACAGCCTCGGCATCGCCGCGCCTATAAGCCCGCAGCAGATCCTTCGCCTGGTGCTTCAGTTGTTCAAGATTGGGTCGAACAGGAAAGTGGCGCTTCGCCATAACGGACCTCCTTCGTGGTGAGCCTCAGCTCCGGCTGAGCTTGCCCCAGGTCCGCTGCACAGGGCGAAAAGGAGGTTCGCGAAGAACCTTGGTTTTCAATTCGCATTCACAGGTGGACTCAGTCCTCTCCGCGGACAGGCGGCGCCCTGCGCGCCACCGCCAGTCTACACGCAATCCCCTCCGCAATCGCAAGTCTGGATGCCCTGTCCAGGCTCTGCCTGGGCGGAAACAAAGAGCCAACTGATCAATGGAGGATCTGTGCCCCATTCATCGCACAGTGTCATCGTGCGATGAGTGGGACTCGATCGCTCGCACATGACAACCGCCCTAGTGCCCCGGCCGTTTCCCGCTCTTCCGCGCCCTCTCCAGCAAAAACTTCCTCTCCCGCTCGTTGCGCGTCATCGCCGCAGCCCGCTCAAACTCCACCGCAGCTTCCGCATCCCGCCCCAGCTGCGCCAGCAGATCGCCCCGCACACTCGGCAGCAGATGGTAGCTCTTCATCTGCGGATCATTGAGCAGCGGCTCAAGCAGCTTCAGTGCCTCTTCCGGTCCACGATGTCTGCTCACCGCGACCGCCCGGTTCAATTCCACGATCGGCGAAGGCGACATGCGAGCAAGCTCATCATAGAGTGCAACGATCCGGCCCCAGTCCGTTGCATCTGACGTCAGCGCTCGCGCATGGCACGCGGCAAGCTCCGCCTGCAAGTGATAAGGCCCGCGTCTGGAAGACAGCGCATTCGCCCGCTCCAGCGCCCCGAGCCCTCGCCGAATCAGCAACTGATCCCAAATTGCCCGGTTCTGCTCCATCAGCAGAACAACTTCTCCCTCCGTGTTCACCCGCGCTCGAGACCGCGACGCCTGAATCTCCATCAGCGCCACGAGCCCATGCGCCTCCGGCTCTCGCGGGTCGAGTTCAGCGAGTATCCGCCCTAATCGCAGCGCTTCCTCGCACAACGAAGACCGAATCAACTCCTCGCCGGCGGTCGCCGAATACCCCTCATTGAAGATTAGGTAGATCACTTCGAGCACCGACGACAATCGGGCCGCCAGGTCCAGCCCGCGCGGCACTTCAAACGGAATATTCTTCTCTCCCAGTGTCTTCTTCGCGCGCACAATCCGTTGCGCAATCGTCGGCTCCGGTGTTAGAAACGCGCGCGCAATTTCATCCGTCGTCAATCCGCCCACCACGCGCAACGTCAGCGCCGCACGCGATTCCATTGAGAGCACAGGATGGCACGAAATGAAGATCAGCCGCAGCACCTCATCTCCGATAGGGGCGTCCATTGGCGTCACCATATCCGGCGGCGTCCGCTCAAGCTCGCTCAATTCGCGGGCAATCTCTTCGTGCTTCCTGCTGTTCAGATCAGACTTTCGGAAGTGATCGACCGCCCGATGCTTCGCCGTCGTCATCAGCCATGCGCCCGGCTTCGGAGGAATACCCTGCACCGGCCACTTCTCAAGCGCCACAACCAACGCTTCCTGTGCCAGATCTTCTGCAAGATCGAGGTCGCGAACCAGCCGCGTCAATCCCGCAATTACCTTCGCGGCCTCAATCCTCCACACAGCTTCGATGGCGCCGTGAATCTCGCTTCCGGACATACCTACCGATCACATCACGCCATCATCCCACCGGGCAACTTTCTACTTCTGCCCGATTTGCGCGCGAAGAGCCTCTTCCTTCCTCCGCACTCTCTCGCTCATCGCTGGACTCAAGTCTTCCATCTCGAAAACTTGCCGGATCTCAATCTCGCACTCACCTTCATGCGGAGCTGGGCACCGCTTCACCCACTCAATCGCCTCCTCCTTCGAGCTCACCTGCCAAAGCCAGAACCCTGCGACCAGTTCCTTCGTCTCCGTAAAAGGCCCATCCACAACCGTGCGCGTGTTCCCGGATAGCTTCACCCGCGCTCCCTTGGAGCTCGCCTGCAATCCCTCTGCCGCGAGCAACACACCGGCCTTAATCAGCTCTTCGTTGAACTTGCCCATTGCTTCCATCAACTCGTTGCTCGGAAGCACACCAGCCTCCGACTCCTTCGTAGCCTTCACAATCACCATGAACTTCATCGAATTCTCCAGGTGGCTCTCAGCCACCGTTTTCACGAACAAGGCTGTCATCCTGAGTGAAAGGGGCCCCAGGCGTAGTCTTCAGCTTGGGGTGGTGAACGAAGGATCTGCTTCTTCGGCTCGTCCTCGAACACCTCCACCCCCCTCCGCGCCGCCAATTACGAAGCCGCCCGCACCACGCAAGGCTCCTGCACGCCCTCCGGTGTGCAGTTCGCGTCATAAAGCTGCCGTACTTCACACAAGCCGGTTCCAGTCGCCTTCAGAAACTCCTTCACGTACTCGACTGCGACTTCCTTCGTAGGAGCATCCAGAATCGCGAAGCCTCCCACCACTTCCTTCGATTCGGTGAATGGTCCGTCCGAAACGCTGAACTTGCCGCCGTCGACGCGCACGCGCGCACCGCGCGAACTTGGAAGACATCCCTCTGTTGCCAGCAACTTCCCGCTCTTCATCCAGTCCTCAACCAGTTTGCCCATCGTTGCCATCTCTTCCGCCGTGGGGGGTGTGCTGCGCTCAGGACACATATAGATACTCAAAAACCTCATGATCAAACCTCCGTTGATTTTCAGATCCGGCGTTGCAGATCAGCCCGACTCTGCCCGCCTTCATGAATACATCGAACGACCATTGAAAGAATCGACAACCGCGCGAAGAATTTCTTTCGTCTTCCTGCGCCTCCCGAATTTCAACGATCAGGCACAAAAACCCGCCTTCTGTGCAAAATTCTTGCAGATCAATTCAGCAGTATCTTCATACTTGTCTTGTCACAGGACCAGACGCATTCATACCCCTGCCTCTGAGCTGCTGAACTGACTTTAACTCCTTTGCTGTGTAGACTCTGCACTGCAAGCTATTGAGGATTCGGGACTTAGAAGCATTGAGATTTCACATCTCTCTGAGAACAAGGATTTTGTTTACAGAGTATGGGGTAGGGTCAGGTAGCCGAGGGAGTACCGGCCCGGCTCGCGAATGAGGTCATGTCCCTTTCCATCCGAAATCCCCTTGACGTACCCGTTGAACCGGTGTATTAGTTCTCTAGTACACATGAGTTCTCGTCCCAGATCCGTCTTCCGCTTCCACCTCGACATGCACAGCGGCGTTCCCGTGTACCGCCAGATCGTAGACCAGGTCCGCGGAGCGGTTGCCGCCGGCAATCTCGCGCCCGGGGATCAGTTGCCTACCGTTCGCCAACTCGCAGTGGACCTCGAAATCAATCCCAACACCGTAGTTCGTGCCTACCGCGAGCTTGAGTACGATGGCCTGCTCGAAACGCATCAGGGTACCGGCACTTTCATCAGCGATCAGAAGCTTCATCGCCCAGCCGACGAGCGTCAGCGTCAGCTCGAGCAGATCGCTTCCGACGTCATCGCCCGCGCAGGAGCTGCTGGCTTCACCATTCGCGAACTCATCGACCAGCTGCGCTCTGCATCCGAAGGGAGAAAACCATGAACAGAAGAGTGAACATGCAATTCAACCGAGTCGCAGTCACTGCCTTCATCATCTGCTTCGCAGCCGGAGCCTGGATCGGTGCACTCACCCATCATCAGTGGACGCTCATAGTCTGCCTGCTCATCGGCCTCTACCTGCTCTACTCCATCAAGGTGATCAGCCAGTGGGAGAAGGTCGCGCTGCTCCGTCTCGGACACTATGTCGGTCTTCGCGGCCCCGGAATCTTCTTCATCGTGCCTGTTCTCGAGACACTCAGCCCCTTCGTCGACCAGCGAGTCCGCGTCACCAGCGTCACTGCCGAGTCAACGCTCTCCCGCGACACCGTTCCGGTCGATGTCGATGCCATCATCTTCTGGCTCGTCTGGAACGCCGAGAAAGCCATTCTCGAAGTCGAAAACTATCTCGATGCCATCACCCTCAGCGCACAAACCGCGCTTCGCGAATCCATCGGCCGTCACGAACTCGCGCAGCTAATCACCGATCGCGAAGCTCTCGGCCGCGAACTCCAGCGCATCCTCGACGAAAAGACCAACCCGTGGGGAATCACCGTGCAATCGGTAGAAGTTCGCGATGTCCGCATCCCTCAAGCATTACAGGATGCCATGTCGCGTCAGGCCCAGGCCGAACGCGAACGTCAGGCGCGGATCATCCTCGGCCAGGCCGAAACCGAAATCTCCGAAAAGTTTGTGCAGGCCGCCGAAGCCTACAGCGCGAACCCAACCGCCCTGCATCTCCGCGCAATGAACATGCTCTACGAAGCCATCAAGGAACGCGGATCGATGGTGATCGTGCCATCGTCAGCGGTAGAAACCATGGGCCTCGGCGGATCGCTTGCAACCATCGCCGTCGCGAAGCAGACCTGAAACCAAGGCCGATCTGCAAAACGTGGATGCCCCATCCAAGCGACGAGATATGGCGCTTGGGCGGGAACCGACGAACCCAAAACACACGAAAACTGCGGGTGCCCTGTCCAAGCTCTCCTTGGGCGGGAACCAAGGAGGATTCGCATGCATCTGACCCTTTGCGCTCTGATCATCGCTTCAACCACCGTTGCCGCGCAGTCCGGCAACACATCCGATTGGGTCGGCGTCTGGCAAGGTGAATTGGATGGAATACCAAGCGTCGTCTTAACCCTCGCCATGGACGATGGAACCTTGCAAGGCACACTTGTGCTGAATGGGATTAACAACGATGGCGGCAAACCGCATATCGCAGTGCGCGAGACTCACGTACTCCTGCACCCAACGCTGAGTGGAGAATCCCTTTTATTCCAATAAAGGGTCTCCGCAGTTCCGCCACCACGATGAATTTCTCTGTGCAGCAAACCTCCAGCACCTCCGCCAAGATCCATTGCCTGGACTGTGGCGAAAATGCACCCGTCGTCGACGTTACAAAACAAGACTAACCGTCAGGAGGATTCGAATGCATGAGACTCTTTGCGCTCTAATCATCGCCGCAACCACCATGGCTGCTCAGTCCAGCTGCCCGTCCGACTGGAGCGGTGTCTGGCAAGGTGAATTGGACGGACAACCGAGCATCGTCCTCACGCTAGCGCAAGACAATGGCGCTCTCGGAGGCACTCTCGTCTTCAATATCATCAATCGCGACGGCGGTCAGCCGCGCATCATCGCTCACGAGCCGCACACGATTATGCAGCCTCGCCTCGATGACGCACGATTCTCGTTCCAACTCAAGCGAATCGACGCCTCAGCTTCACCAATGAATTTCAGCGTTGAACTCACCTGGCATGACCACGCAAAGATTCACTGCCTCAACTGCGGCGACGACGCACCGACCGTCGAAATCACCAGGCAAGACTAGCTACGGAGGAAATCATGAGAATTCATCTATTCGTTCTCGCCTTGCTCGTCCCACTCACACTTCAGTCTTCGACGGCTCAACACGTCGGCTCAGCGGAACCTCAGAAAACATCGAAATTCGTTGGTGTCTGGCGCGGCCAGTTCGACAATCTGCCCGGCGTCGATCTCGTCATCAGCGACGAAGGGGAAGCCATCAACGGTGCGATCCTGTTTTATCTGCACAAACGGACCGACACGAACTCGTCCTACACGTCCACTCCCGGCTTGCCGGGACCACTGCTCAACCTTCGCGACGAGGGTCAAATCTTGCGCTTCCAGGTTAGTCATCGTCTCGCTCATCCGCCGCGCACGCTTCACGATCCTCCCGCCGACTTCCAACTCAAGCTCACCGACCCCGATCAGGCAGAACTCATCAACGAAAGCGAGGGTGCGCGCGGCCTCCCCATGAAGCGCACCGACTATTGAAGCGTCATCGCATGTGACAGCTAACCAGTTTCGTTCTACACCAAACTGCTATCCTGTCCTTATGACGAATGTGGATGTTGTTTTTCGTTACGCTGCGCAGCCAACCGAGGCAGTCACCTTCGCGCTGGCCAACACGCGCGAGGTATACGGAATCCGGCGCCTGACCTTCGATCGCATCGCCCACACGCTGACCGTGGAGTACGATGCCACTCGTCTCAACGCTTCTGTGGTTGCGCAGCTCGTGCGCCGCGCAGGCTTGCAGGTTGTTGAGGAGCTTCCGGTTGCGCTTCCGCCCGCTCCGGTCGAGTCCACGCCTGCAGCATGACTCCGCCGATTGCACCACCGCCGATTCCCTGTTAATCTGAATGAGGTTTCTTGTTGGAACCTCGCTTTTTGTGCGCCCTTAGCTCAGCTGGATAGAGCGTCTGACTACGAATCAGAAGGCCGGGAGTTCGAATCTCTCAGGGCGCACCATAGAACCCAAGCAAAATCAAAGATTTAAGAGCCATTCGGGAAGAAAAACCGGATGGCTCTTTTTACGTTGGTGGCTGTTCTGGTGGCTGTTATCGCCTCCAGTTGCCGCACTTTAGTTTAGTGGCTGTCCCGTCTGACCCGTGTTAATATTCCGTCCGTGGCAACAGCCACTTGAAAGCGGGACGGGATGGCCAAGCGGAAGACGGAAGAGAAGGTCCGGGGCGTGTTCGAACGCCCTGATGGTTCGGGTGTGTGGTGGATTGTCTACTACGCAGATGGTGTGCGGCACCGGGAGAAAGTAGGCCGCCGCAGTGACGCAATCAAGCTGTACGGAATACGAAAGGCGGATGCGCTCCGTGGGAAGAAACTGCCGGAGCTGCAACCATCCAAGGTGGTGCGCTTCGGGGATCTCTCAGCCATGGCCCTGGAGCACGCGAAGACGCACCTGAAATCCGCCATTGATTACGTCACGAAGGATGCGGTACTCCGTACACCGTTCGGGGAGCGGTCAGCCGACAGCGTGACTCCACAGGAGATTGACCAGTTCCTATCCAAGCACTGCAAGACTGCGGCCACAGCGAACCGCTACCGGGCGTACTTCTCCCTCTGCTACCGGCTTGGAATGGAGAACGGCAAGACCGCAATCAACCCGGCCCGCTTGGTACGGATGCGCACGGAGCACAATGCCCGGCTCCGCTTTCTCAGCCGTGAGGAGTACGGGACGCTACTAAAGATCATTCAACGGCAGAACCCGGAACACGCGCCCGCCTTCATCGTGAGCGTGTACACGGGCATGAGATGGGGTGAGCAATACTCACTTGACTGGGAACAAGTGGACTTGAAGCGGAAAGTTATCCGGCTGACGAAGACCAAGAACGGCTCCGCGCGGAACGTGCCCCTAAACAGTGTTGCGCTAAAAGCCATCACTCGCCAGCGGGCCGCCGTGCCACACGATGCCGGGAAGCCGGTGTTTCCCCGCCCCGGCCCTACATCTGATTGCCGCTGGTGGTTTGAACCGGCTTTAAAGGAATCGAAGATCTCCGAGTATACGTGGCACAATAACCGGCACACGTTTTGCTCATGGCTTGCGATGGCGGGCGTCAGCATAAAGGAAATCCAGGTGCTGGCCGGGCATAAGACAATCACGATGTCCGCACGCTATGCGCATCTGTCGCCCGAGGCCACTGTGGCCGCGTCGGAGCGGCTCGTAATGGCAAAGTGATTCCCTGCCGCGTAGCGAATGAGGGAAGCACGGGTCACAAGCACCTTGCGGCCAATCCGCCGCGTCTCCAGTCCCTTGGCGGCAATGATGTAGTCAAGGGACCGGACTGAGATAGATAGCAACCGGGCGGCGGTCTTCCGGTCATAGAGTAGACGATCTTCCACGGCGGCTCCAACCTTTCACGGTCCTTAGTCGTTTATTTTCTTACGATTACAAAGTCTCGAAGTCCTTTAAAAACCTACAATTTTCCATATTATGATAATTGTTTGTGTGTGTATCAAAATGTGTTGCTGCGCTCTTAAGGGCTTTGCTTTCAACATTTACACCTACCCCACCCAGCAATGACACCAAGGTCTCATTCCGCTCATGTCCTTCGGTAACTGCTCCGTAATCTGTCCACGTGACCGCGCCACGGCGGATGATTGCCAAACATAGACGCCTCCTTTGCCACCACCAGTGTTGGGGCCTTAACGCCTGCCGTTCCGGGAAGAGCGGCGGGCGTAATTTTGTTAGCGGGCACCTATATTTCCACTGATGTTCCGTCTTCATTCCTTCTATAGAGATGGGAAAGCAGAGTCGAGCGTGAGCGAGACGCTGCTGTACCAGCTCTCTCTTATATGGTCAATCAGTTGCCACTTACCCGGTTCTTTCTGACGTATTCACGGCTGCACTGGATGCCGTTCTTGCGTAACAGGGCCGCGAGTTGCCGATTAGACAGGTTTGGATTCTCATCCATGATCTTGCGTGCGTTCTGATGCTTCACGGTGTCGCGCTTCGCACCCGGCTTGCCTGGATCGTGGAAGAGCCAACGGCGGCGGATTATCCACCCGGCTGGCCGCTCGTGCTGTCCTCCAACGTTTGCCAGCACGGCTTGAATCTCTGACCGTGACAAATGCGGATTGGCAGCAATCACGAGCAACGCAAAACCGGCCTTGTCCTTGAAGTCCCGGATGTCAATTGTGAGATTGACGGTACGGACTTGCTCCCGCCCGTATCTGTCCGGTTCGTCGAGTGTGAGCGTCCAGGCATCAGCCATCACACACCCGCACCGGCCAGCTTGCCCCGCGCCTTCTTCTTCGCGGTTGTTGGCTTGTCGGGAAGCGGAGGTTTACCGAGCGCAACAAGCCCCGCATCGAGCATTTCGCCTCCTGTAGCAGATGGGTTGGCCTTCTTCCGCTTCATTGCTGCCAGCACAAATCGAGCCTCAGCATCGGGGGTTAATTTCCCGCAGAGAACATGTGCAACTTGCGCCGTGGCCTCCGCATCTTCCCACTCGGCATCTGTGAAGCTCTTCGCGTATTCCAGGAATTCTTTCTGCGCGTCCGGGCTGCTCATTGGTTCATCCTCCGTACTGTCTTCTCAACGTGGCGTTGGATCTTGTCCGCGTGCTTGGTGAAGACTTCGTCAACGCCATCCGCGTCCAGAGCTGAAGCATTCATGTGGACGTGCATTGCAACGTGCGTTGTCGGACGGCTCTTGAAGCCTCCGTCACGGGCCACTTGCCGGAGGCCGTCCATCACTCCTCCAGGCACCACACCTTCTCCCGGGGTGAGCTTGGCATTGACTACGTCTCCGGCTCGGGGATCACCGGGCACCATGTCCGTGCCGGTGTTGAAGGCCATCATGGCCGCAAAGGCCGCCGCCCCTAAGACCGGGGCCATCACGATGTTGGCCGGGAAGGGGAACTTGGTCCCGGCAATAAACATCTTCCGGGCGGCCGCCCCCGCTTCCTTCTCTTTGTGAAAGTCCATTGCCATCGCATCCGCAATAGCTTGCTGGAGCATCTTGCTTGTGATTTGGTCACCAATGCTGCCCATCATTTGAGCGAAGGTTTGGTGCCCCATCAGAACTTGAGTGAATCCTTGCGCAAACATCTCCCGCTCCGCATCTAGTCCGGACTTGAGATGCTCGGATTGGTCCTGAAGGGACTTTTGCTTCAAGAGCGTGATTTGGTTTTCATGCGATTGGGTAAGCTCTAGCTCTTGGTTTTGAATCTGCCGGAGCCGGTTGTTGTAGTCCTTGCCGTTCGCGTCCAACGCTTGCTCTTGCCGTTTGAGTGCCGCCATCTTGATGGCATACTCCCGATTGGACAGCTCCATGCCTTCCTGAATTTGCTCATCACGGTTGACGTGGCGGGCTTCGCGCATCAGTTGGAAGAACGTCCTATCTTGCGCAATCCCGAGCATGCCCATACGCTCCGAGTGCTGGCTGGCAATCTCCGCCCCTTGCACCCGCTGGCGGGCTTCCTCTTCGGACATTTGCTGGACGAGCTTTACACGCTCTTGCCACAGCCCCCGGTAGAAGTTTGTCTCCTCCAGCCCGAGCGCCTTCTCCTCCATGATGGCTGCGTCGATTGCATTGAGGCGGTCTTGAGAGCCTTGGCGGGTCGCTTCGATGACTTCCCGCTCACCGGCTTGCGTGTCCGCTACTTCCTGCCGGTACTGCTCCGAAATCGAGCGGGCTATTTCTTGCTTGCCTTTGGCTAGTGCCTCCGCTTCCTTCTTGGCGTCATCCGCTGCCTTGTTGGCCTCTTCCTGCCGGGTGTTCTTCTTCTCAACTCCTCCGGACTTCTCAGCAACGGCCATGTCTCGATTGACTTCGTTCACCGCATGGAGAAGGTCTTGCCATTGCGTGATGATGCCGCCCGTGGTGGACCGCATGACACCAAGGTGAGTGAGGACGGAAGTGAGAGCAACGGAAGCGTCCGGGCCGCCTTCCTTCAACGCATCGAAGACGGACCGCTTGCTCTCTGCATCGTGAAGGCCCGCCAACGTGGCTATCCGGTCAGAGACTTCCTTCTTGAAGTCATCCGTGGCCTTGTGCATTCCTTGAATGTCGTTTGTGTCTCGGGCGGATTGAAACTTCTCTTGGAATTCGTGCCACGCCTTCCCCGCCTCATCCGCTCCGAATTGCATGGTGTACCAAGCGGCTTTGCTGTCTTCCAGGACTTTGCGGACGCGGGTGTCCAGCTCCGTAAAGGCGGACTCAATGTTGGTGAGCGTGCTCGCGTCAATGTCCTGGAGCTTCAGCTTGGTTGCGGTGAGATAATCACCGTTTAGTTCCGCACTCTTCTCTTCGGCGGCCCGGAGCTTACCAATCAAGGTGTCATAAGCATGAGCGGCCGTGTGCTCTAGATCCGCGTGGTCCGTGGACACCTTCTCCGCTTGCTCGTGGAGTTTGTTGAGATGCTCAATGAAGAGAGCGGCCAACCCTATGATGGCAAGGAAGGGGAAGGCGGCTTCCAGTGCCGGGCCAACCGGCCCGAGTCCCGCAATGAAGCCGGACAACGCCCGGGGCATCCGAAGGCCAAACTCTTCACCCAACATCATGACGGAGTGGCGAGCCTCCATCATGGAGTACCCCGTCTCTCCTCCGGCTTCTTTGGCCCCCTGGCTTATGTCCTTGAAGGAGCCACGGGCCGCCTTTGCAGCATCGGCAAGTCCACTCTGAAAGACTGCCGTCTTCGCCTGTAAATCTACGCTCAAAACCCAAACTGGCTGCGCCATGTAGTCTCCTTTTGGTCTTGCTTTGTTGCTATGTGCGGCTCTATGCAACCCAACCGTAGTTAGCCGCTCCGCCCCCAATAGACACATCAACTCGGATGGTGAAGGATCGTGTGGCCGTCCTACCATTGCCGTCCGTCACCTGGACGGTAAACGTATATGTCCCGTTGGTTGTAGGCGTCCCGGTGATCGCTCCAGTTACTGCATCCAGCGACAGCCCAGGCGGCAGTGAGCCGGATGTAACGGCGAAGGTGTACGCGGGGCTTCCTCCGGTCACAAAGACCACTTGCGAATATCCAACGGACTGGACCGCATCGGTCAACGTCTGGGAATAGAGGACGGGCAAAGCCCCGGCGAAGCGGAGAACTTGTCCGACCGTTTGATGGTTCCCCGGAAATGATGACGTTACCCGGGGTTGAGTCGCGGGAGCTGTGATTACACTGGGCATCAGTCGTACTCCATGCACACAGCCAGTTGCCCGGTTGGGGCCATCGTGACGTTCATTCCAAGACCCGTCTTCGTTGGCATGTACGTCTTGCTCTGCCCATATTGATTAGAGACGGTGAACGGTACGCCTTCGGTAATGTCCCCTTTGTAAGCCCCGCCGATTGCCGTACACGGATAGTCCCAAGTGCCCACGCACGGTTGTGCGAAGCTGATAGGGATGGCACCATTGAAGGCGCTGGTGCCCAGACTTCCCGCAAAGTTGGCACCTAAGCATGGGATGCCCGTCTGATTGCCGCCGGACGTGGTGACGTTGCCAAAGTGGAAGCCCACACCCGCCGTGAAGTGTATGGACTGTTGTGTCCCTCCCGCGTTTGATCCTCCAGTGAAGCCCATTGTCCACAGAGTTGCGTACGTGCCTGTGGCGTTACCCGAGGAGTCAAGTGAGCGTTGCACACAGAAGCCCATAGGGCCGGGACCATTGCGCCACATCATCATGCACAGCCGTCCAGAATCGCCGGAGAAGTCACATTCATATGGGGTGGCTCCGCCCGCCGTGTATGAGCCACTTGCAATGCAATTGACGGTTGTCGAGATATACCCCGTGGGAGTCCCGGCACCATTCGTGGAAGAGCTGAGAGTCAGCCGGACGGTTGGGAGATTCGTGGACGCGTTGCCGTACTCCACTTTGAGATAGAAGGGAGTCAAGCCGTCACCCGGCTTGAAAATCTCATACCAATAGACGCCCGAGCCGGGAGCCGCCGGGACAGCCGCCCATCCAGCGGAGCCGCCAACTCCTCCGCCGACGCCATTGAGCTGCCCGGTGTCTGAGCTGTTGGTCCAACCGAATGTACGGATCTGATCAGACAGAGCCTTCGCCCATGCCTTGAAGTTGGTGAGGGACGAATTGTCTTGAGGTAAAAACTGTTGTGACGTGGCCATCTTGCGGAGCCCCTTTCAGAATTTTTGGAAGAGCCGCCCGCACTCCCGTGCAAAGCGGCCCCTCTTTTGCCAGCTTCCTTAGTCCGACTGAACACTGAACCCGCTAGGGGTGGGCCGGGAATCGGCTAAGGTTCGCGTTGCTGGTGCCGCGCAAAGAGTACCCGGCCCAACGTGGAATTAAAGAACGCCCAACACTTCGCAGAATGACTGCGGGTGCCGGAGCTGAACGTCCGCACGAAGATCCGCAACGAAGCCAATCTGGCCGTTGTCAGCCCAGAATCTATCGCGGAGCACCGTAATGCGTAGATCGTGCCGAATTCCGAATATCAATTGAGTGAAATCCCCAACGATGATTTCGGAAGCTACGTTTGAGGTGCCCTTCGTCTGATTGACCGGCACGCCTGTTGTTGCCAGGAACGGCAAATCAGAGAGCAAGTCCGGACGGCGCAAAGGCTGATTCTGGCTGTCCTTCAACTTGGCAATCTTCGCCAAGGTGCGGGGAGCCATAATTGCCGCTGTCGGCATGTTCGTATTGGCAGTGAGCAGCGCTGAAATCGCATCCACGAACGGGTCATAGTTCGTGAGTGCTGCGCCGTTCGTGCCCATGTCAACGGAGGCCACGTTAGTGGTTCCCTTGATGCCATGCGGCTCGGGAGCGGAGCCACTACCGAACAGAGCAACGCGGTCAAGCTCGACTGCGAACGCTCCGGCGAAGGCCATGAGCAGTGCCTCATTCAGGTTCACAGAATCCTCTAGCAATTCGTGTGAGACCTTCACAAGAACGCCAAGACTCTGCGGAGTGAAAGATACCTTCTCAAACGTGGGAGCAGACTCCGCGAACGCTGCCGATTCGCTACGCCACGCGGGTGTTGGGTCCGCGCTGATTCGTGCAATGTTCGTAGTGGCGGTGTCGAGCAACACGGTCTTAGCGCCCGCCTGAATGGAGACGGTCTTTGCCCGGAGATTGTCAATCAGTTGGGGCAGCAATACGACAGGAACGGTGACCGCTCCCGTTGATGTGCCGCCCGCTTCTGAAAGGGCATTTTGAAGCTCGGTGTCTCGCGTGCCCTTCACCATCGCACGGACGAATTCACCGAAGGTGAAATTGGGCTGAGACGCCGAAAATGCACGGACTGCGGAATCGCCCTTGCTGAGGACGGTGACTCCACGGCCATCTTGCGTCCGCCATTTTTCACCGGAAGCTGATGTGAGGGCGGCCACGGGCGTGCCGTTGAAACGCGCCGCCCCAACCTCTTCACATTTGGCAATCTGGCTGTCCAATTCGCGAATTTGTGAGAGGTAGCCGTTATACTGTGCCAGCTCTGCTCCGGCCAGATCCTTGCCGGTTGCACGCGCTGAGTTGATTAACTTCTCCGCTGCGGAGAACGCATCCGCACGTTGTGCTTTTAGTTCGTTCAAATTCATTTCGGATTTCCTTTCGGTTTGCGCGTCTTATCACCCGGCTAGCGGAGGGTTAAACGCACTGGTCCCCGTCAAGCTTGTTTTCAGCGCGGGTCTTCAAGAGACCACAAGGCGCAGAGCCACTCAATGGAATCGCCGTTGAGGGCGTGGCAATGCTGGAGAAATACGCGGCGTATTTCCTCTATCGCCGCATCCGGCGGAGTCGTTTCAAATGCAAATTGGGGAGTATCGTCAACGAGGGAAGCAACGCCTATCCAGGCAAGCCCACGGTGCACCAATGGGAGTGCGCGGTCATGTAGCTCTGCGCCTGTGACGCGATAAGGCCACGCGGGCATCAATTCAACGTCGGTGCCGTCTGCATTGCAAAGTACAGACGCTACGATTGACCCGCTTGCAATGAGAGAACGAAAATTGGCTTCCATGAGTGCCTCAGTGTGGTTTTTGGCGCAAGAAAAAGCGCCCCATTCGGGACGCCTCACAAATCTCTGATTGACTGACGCTAGTGCATTTCCGTTGTTCCCCTACACCTTACCTGAAATGAATGGCATTTGCGGCAATTGGGCTTGGGAATATTTTCAGCGCGCTAGCTTAACCCAATCACGGCTCCTTTGTTTACGAGCCTCAAGTTTTTTCCTCAAGGCAATGTCAACATACACCAAATCGCTGCCATCTGTTAGTGCCGGGCCAATCTTTATTTCCCTCCATCGGCAAAAGTCAGCGGGGCATTCGTAACACATGGCGGCCTTTTTTTTCTCTAGTGCAGTGTCAACATACCCGAAGTGGAGGGGCTTTGCGCGGGCATCCAATCTTTTCTTTCGCTGGCGATTGTCACCATAATTAAGGACTTAGCGCAGCGAAAATGTACACATCAGCACCTAATAGCATACAAGTCGAACAAATAAAAGGTTTTATGGCACGGAAATGGTATATTCACTGCGTTCGTTCCGGGGTAGCCTGTACGTGGAATTGAAAGGGGCTTCCAGTGAGATACGAGCGAATCACCGAGGCACAGTTGGAAGCGGAAGATATTGAGCGGGCGGCAAAGCAGCGGCGGCCCGTCAAGTCCTCGCTAGGCGTACTTCTTCGGTTCCCGATGCGAGGCACCCGGGAGTACAGAGCAGCGGCACGAAGGGGGAGGCTATGGTGAAGGCTCTTTTGTTCGCGCTCTTGTCCGTAGCACTTGCTCACGCGGAGACCATCCACATCACGGGTATACGCCGTGCCACGGACCTGGAGAAGACATATAAAACGGCTTTCAACATGAACATGATTACCGGGAGCCTGGATGGAAAGGCGTACACATTCCAGCAAGTCGCGGCATTTGGCTACTACCACTTTCAAGTGGGAGCAGACTACCCGGTGGTGAAGGTCACGGATAAGGAAGTAAAGGTCCGTGTGACTGATAAGAAGGGTCGGGAGAGCACTGAGTCTCTCCGCATCGTTGGGATAGCGGAGCAGTAAAATGCCGGAGCCGCAAACCTACTCCGTTCTGGAAGTGGCCGCTCTGACGGGGTTGAGCCGTCAGACGGTCACTCGTTTGTTCGAGAAAGAGCCCGGCGTTCTCGTTCTGAACCGTTCGGAGAAGATGCACAAGCGGGGATACCGGACCATCAGAGTGCCCCGGCACGTATACGAGAGGGTTATTCTCCGGCTGACGGTTCGCCGGTAGCATGAATGTGAACTTCACCTTTTGGAGATGATGAGCCATGAAGCCTGTTCTTGCCGTGCTTTTACTTGCCGCAACAGCCGCATCGGCTGAATCCATCCACATCAAAGGAATTCGACAGGCGACAGATGCGGAAAAGTCATACAAGACTTCGTTCAAACAGAACTTGATAACCGGCGACATTGGCGGAAAGGAATACACGCTTGAGCAGCTTGCCGCGTTTTTCTCCTACCACTTCGAAGTAGGCAAGGATTATCCGGTCAAGAAGATCACGAATAGTGAAGTCAAAATCCAGGTGACGGACAAGAAGGGCCGGGAGAGCACGGAGTCACTCCACATCATGGGGATCAAAGAGCAATGACTAAAACAACCAGCCCCTCCTTATCTGGCGATTCGTTTTGATCGCGGATTCACCCATCTCTCTTGGATCTCAACAGCCATCCAGCCTTCAGCCTTTTGTATCTCCAACTCGGCTTGTGCTTCCGTCAACGTTTCAAACTGCGCAACCACGTGATCTTGGAGCCGCACCCATCGAACCACACAAAACCGTTTCATTTTTTCTCCTCTGCCAAGAACTTTCGGCTTGAAAGAGTAACACGGGGCATTTTTGGTGGCTGTTCTGGTGGCTGTTGCACTAGGAATTCAGCGCTATTCTCTGCTACGCTGTGCAAATCTAGATTTTCCGCAACTGCTGTATTCGCGCAGGTTATGCCGCATCGCACCCCGCAGTGCAACACCTTGCAAAATTGGCTAAAAGGGACTACGAATCAGAAGGCCGGGAGTTCGAATCTCTCAGGGCGCACCATATCAATGGAACTCAGGATGCGGCCAGTTGGCCGCATTTGTTTTTTGCGCATTCAACCTTCGAAGCGCTCGGAGCTTGCTCTGCTGCATTCGCAATCCAACGGCTCCATTCACTTCATCAGGGATCTTTTGTGAGGATCCGACTCTCGCCGAGTCACCGCGCGGCTTAATCAGCGGCCCGGTACGCCGACCTTCTGCAGAAATCGTTCTACTGTCTTCCGATCGAGCGCTTCATTCGGCTGAAGTCCGTAGTTCATGACATTCTCATAATCTTTCAGGATAAAGTTGAATCCCGAGCCGTTCTCGCCCCAGCGCACGACCTCTGACAACACGCAAATCGAGTTGTCGTTATTGACTCTGCCCGCCTGCGGTTGCAGCGTCATCTGGATGAGAGTTCCCGGCGCCCACCGCTCCTTAGTCAGCAGGAACACTCCGGTGGCACTTATATCGCCTACCTGGTACGAGAACGGAGCACCGCCAGTCCAGTAATAGGCCACGAGATTCGGCGTAGCATAGCGCTTTGCGCGCCGCTGGTTGACCTCAGGGAAAAGCCAGCGCAGAACGCGGAGATACATTGGTATTTCCGGCGATTCTTCAGCTACTTCAACCCGCTCAGGAGCAGGTGCCGCGACCCGCCTTTGCAACATCTCAACAGGCCTCTGCACCGGCATTCTCGTCACGTTTGGACGCAACCACTTCGCGTCCCAGTCCGCGCTGTCCTCGGGAGTCATCTGCTTCACCTTGGGAGCTCTATCAATCGGATAAGGCACAACAGAAACCGGGTAGCTCTTCCTGTCCATATATCCTCTTCGGCTCAACGCGACCGGGAACACACCTGCACTGCGCTCTTATCGATGTACTAAGAAGGAGATATCATGCGCATTTTTTGCATTCAATCGAAAACAGGTCCAGGCAGGTAACGGATGGCGCGGTTGCCCCCTGAGTTCTCTAGGACTTTGGTACTTTGGTAAAGCCGAACGTGGCCGTGAACAGGAGCCCTGATTCTAATTGACAGGCCAATGCTGAGTTAGCTACTTTCCAGCAGGAAACATTTTCATTTGGTATATTTGCCCAAGTCTCTGAACAAGCCTGATGATTGCTGCCCCTCGGCTCGGACACCCGCTAGTTCCAAACCCGCTGCATCTCCGCAGCGGCGCAGATGGAAGAGAAAGGCTAAATGACCTCAGTTGTTGCTGGAATCGGTTGGCACATCGTCGGCGCAAGCATGGCCGCTTCCTTCTATGCCCCCATCGAACGCGTTAAGAAGTGGTCTTGGGAAACAACCTGGGCCGTGGCTGGGCTGTTTTCATGGGTACTTTTGCCGATTGGAGTCAGCCTTGTCCTCCTCCCCAGTTTCTTCAGCTTCTACTCCGCCCAGAGCTCATCGCTGCTGCTGACCGTCGCCGCCTTTGGAGCGATGTGGGGTGTCGGAAACGTCAGTTATGGTCTCACGATGCGTTATCTCGGTATGTCCCTCGGCATCGGCGTGGCAATCGGCGTAACCCTGATCGTTGGCACTCTCGTGCCGCCTCTGATGCATGGCCAGGGCGCAATGCTGTTCACCACCCGCTCCGGTCTTATCACCATGTCCGGGGTTCTCGTAGCTCTCATCGGAGTCGCGATCGTCTCCTGGGCGGGCCATCAGAAAGAAGTCCAGCTGAAGGGACACCTCGAAGAGTTCAACGTCGGACTTGGCCTGCTCTTGGCCGTTCTTTGCGGAATCTTCTCCTCAGGCATGTCTTTTGCGATTGACGCCGCCCGGCCCATGGAATCCGCCGCAAAGGCCCTCGGCGTCAACCCTCTATACGCTGCCCTCCCCAGCTACGTGATCATCATGGGCGGCGGCGCCATCATCAATTTTGCCTATTGCTTCATCCGCCTTGCAGTGCTGCCGCGCCTCTCTCTTAGAGACGACTTGAGTCAGGACAGCACCACACTCACGAAGAATGCCGCACTCGCTTCGACTGGCGGAATCATGTGGTACCTCCAATTCTTCTTCTACGCGTGGGGAGCTGCAAACATCCCCCAACACCTGTCCTACGTAAACTGGATGCTGCACATGAGCATCTACGTGCTCTGTGGCGGAATCGTCGGTCTCGCCCTCGGTGAGTGGGCCGGAGTCAAGAAACGCTCGATTCGCTTGCTTCTCGCCGGAGTTGGCATCATCATTGCCGCCGCAAACCTCGTGGGCTTGGGAATGGCCGCCGGCTGACGGTCATCAACTTGCTTCGACTGAATTCTCTTACTCCTGATCCGTGCTTCCAAGCTGCTGCGGCGACACTTCTTGCGCCTCATTGGGCTTGCGTAATCCCCTGGGAGTTGAACTGTGCAGCCTGCGAAATTCCGCCAACGCCCTCTGCTGCGCGTCGCGGTTTCCTGCTGCCCGCTCCGCCTGTGCGAGCCGATACCACGCAACTTCGTCATCTGGCCGAATCTTCGTAGCCTTCTCGAGTGGCTGCACCGCGGCCTTTGCAGCCTGCTCATCGAGCAAGACGCCTCCCAATCCCACAAGTGCTTCCTCGAAATCAGGAAATCTCTCGATTACTGCCTCGTAGCCTTGCCGCGCCTTTTCCCGATCACCCGATTGCGCCGCGAGATTCGCAAGCTCATAACCTGCATTGCCGCTCCGCGGATCAATTTCGAGTTCTGCATTGAACTCCCGAACGGCGGCTTCGCGATCGTCGGTCTTCTGGTTCTCTGTGAACCGTGCAAGGTAGATCCGTCCGAGTCTGTAATGAATCCCGGGGCGGTGCGGATCCAAGCTCAGTACCTCCTTGAATGCGGCGATCGCGGCCTCGTAATTCTTTTGGCTCTCGTTGGCCTCACCGCGAGCCTGCAGCATCCAGATTGAATTTGGTGCCTCAGTCTGCAGCTTCTCCATCGTGAGATAGGCGAAGTTTCCGTAGATGCGACCCGTGTGGTAAAGCACCTCTGCATCGTCGGGATACAGTTTGTTCAACTCCAGCGCGGTGTGCACGGCATCCGCATCCCGGCCCAGGCCAGTGTAGGCGCGCAGCAATTGCAGTCCGCACATTTTTCGCGAAATAGAATCTGCCGATTGCTTGAATCCTTTCTCGAGCTGCGGCACCGCTTCAGTGAAGCGGCCCAATTCCGAAAGCGAAAGCCCCAACAACGTGTCGAGCCTGGGCAGCCCGGGCTTCAGTTTCTGTGCCCTACCGACTTCTCTGACAGCCTCTTCGTAGTCCTTCAATTTAAAACAGATCGCTGCCAGAGTTGCGTGTACTTCGGCAACTGAAGGCTCCAACTTGGCCAGTTTCTCAAAACTCGCCTTTGCATCCACCATACGGCCTTGCGTCATTGCTTGCTGGCCCTCGGCTGCAATCTGGGCGGCGGCGTCATCGTTCGATTGTCCTGCAACCGGCAACAAGCAGCAGAACGCGAAGATAGAAACCGCACAAAGTCTTTGCTTGATCATGACGAGAGTTTATCTCCAAACAGAAGCTTCGCCACAGTGTCGGCGAACCGGCGCTTTCAATCGTGCCGCCTCAAAGCTCGTAGCACGTCGGTTCTCGAGGACAACTCTTCTTTACGCAACAAGCATCCCACTCCCGTGTTTGCGGAGGTGACGCACCGTGCTCCTACCGACTTCGCGTCTTGGTTTGCTCATTGGCTTGACACCATTTTTGACCGCCACAATCGTCCTTTCGGGCTGTCACAGTAGCCAACATCCTGACGATAGGATGGCCGTCTACAACGCCCTCGATAAGAATGACCTGCGCAGCGTCACGGTTTCGCAGGATCGCGGGAACGGCACAATCACGCTGAGCGGGATTGTCGGCAGCATGGATCGCCGCCAACATGCCGAACAGATTGCAAAACAGGCTGCACCCGAATACCAAATCGTCGATCGCATCCAGATCCAAAGCACCGGACTTCAGGACGATATCCAGGCCGCAACCCAGAAAGCGCAGCTTGACAGTGCGATCGAAGACAACTTCAAGGCGCGAATCGCCGACGAGCCTTCGCTCAAGTCAGAGAAGATCCGATACACCTCTCACCACGGCACCCTAACTCTGAGCGGCGCCGTCCGAAACTGGAAACAGCGGCAAGCGGCAGAAGATCTCGCCAAGAAGATCCCCCAGGTACAGCACGTTGTCAACCATCTCCAGATCAAGCCCGGCAAGCCATCGGCCGCCAATTCCTAACGAGTGCGGGTGCGCTCACGTTGCTCACGGGACGACATTGAATCTCAGTGCGCCTTGATCGCGGCCTGGGTATCTTCGATTGCAAACTTCGCGTTGCAGATCGGACATTCGTGTTGTTTCGAATCAGCGATGCTGATCATTTGCGTGCCGCACGACGGGCATTTGCCTCTATGTTCGGCCATTCCCACAATGGGGCCGTAAAGAGGCGCCAGAATTCCAAGTAGAATGAATGGCACCCCAAAGAAGATACCCCATCCCGTGAGGCATAGCATTACGCCGGCGATGATGAGGATCGGGGCGGCAATGAGTCCGATGTACATTCCGCTGAATGCGCCGTTCGAGGGTACTGGCCGGTGCTCCCGCGGCGGATGTCTTTGATGTTCGAGTGTGTTTCCACACTGCGGGCAGAAAATCCATGCCGAAGCCAACAACATGCCACACTTCACACAATGAGCGTCCATGACGCGCCGCTCCTTGCCGGTCGTACACCCTGACGAGCAAACCACATCGTCGTGTGCAGTCCGTAAGGTTACGCTTATCCCATTGCCCGGCCCGTGACCTTCATCACGGGAATGCGATCTTTCTGCCAGAAATCAATCCATCCGCCCTTAATCGGATTCTTGGTGTCGTGCTACCCTCTCCTCACCACCGAATGAGCCTAATTGACCCCGCTCCCTCGCACACAGCAGCCCCGGATTTGCCCCGAGTTCTAGGCGCCTCGCAAGCAACCGCAATCGTCGTGGGGACCATCATCGGCAGTGGCATCTTCCTCGTTCCCACCGAAATGATGCGCGACACCGGTTCGTCGGCGCTTGTATACCTGGCCTGGATCACTGGGGGTCTGCTCTCCCTTTTCGGCGCTATGACGTACGCTGAACTTGGAGCAATGCTCCCGTACGCCGGTGGCGAATACGTCTACCTTCGCAGTGCTTACGGCGATCGAAGTGCATTTCTGTACATGTGGACATGGTTCGCTGTGGCCAAACCGGCTTCGATCGCCGCCGTCACCAGCGGCCTGGCTCGAACTCTCGGAGTATTCTCCGCCTTTCACTTCCTGACAGAACACATTGCCGGTACCCCCCTGCTCTGGTCTCAGGTCTTTGCCATCTGCGTCACCTGGCTCATCACCGGCCTCAACTATCTTGGGATGAGAAAGGCCGGCAACTTCCAACTTGTCTTCACCATCCTCAAGGCTGTTCTCATCCTCATCGTCGCCAGCCTCTGTTTCGCCTCTTCTACCGGATCGCTCGTGAATTTCGGCACTTCCCTTCCAGGCGCTCGCGGCGGTTTCGGTGGATTCATGCTCGCTCTCATCGCCACACTCTGGGCCTACGATGGTTGGAACGATCTCACGATGGTCGCCGGTGAAGTCCGTCGCCCGGAGCGTTCACTTCCCATCGCGCTCATCGGTGGTCTCTTTATTGTGGGCATCTTGTTTATGGCCACAAACGCAGCCATTCAATACATCCTTCCTGCAGCAGAGATAGCCGCCACTGAACGCCCTGCCGTCGCCGCGCTCTCAGTCGTTGCCGGTCAACGCGGCGCGGAGTTCGTAGCTGGCGCCATGGCCCTCAGCATTTTCGTGACCCTGAACGGCACCATCATGTCCGGAGCTCGCATCCCATTCGCGGCCGCTCGTGACCGCCTCTTTTTCGCGCAATTTGCCCGCATTCACCCGCGCTTCCAATCGCCGTCAACTTCGCTCGTCATCCAGGCGCTGCTCTCCACGGTGCTTTTGCTCTTTCTCTCGCAATTCCAGCAGCACTTTGAACTCGCTGTTTTCGCTGAGTGGCTTTTCTACATGCTGACGGCGACGACGATCTTCATCTATCGTCGCCGCCGCCCGCACCTCGCGCGACCCTACAGAGTCTGGGGATACCCCGTGCTACCCGCCATCTTCGTCGTCTGCGCGGCTGCTGTCCTCATCTGGAGCTATGCCGGAAACCTCCAAGGCTCCCTGATCGGCACGGTCCTGATCCTCCTCGGATTTCCGGTTCTCTACATTGTGCGCAGTCGTTATGGTCCCTCCATGCCGCAGCATTAGAGAGCCCGACGTGGATCAACAATGTTTGGCTTCCTCTACGGCGACCGATTAGAACGAATGTCCGCGTTGATTCCTCCGTTCCACAAGCCTCTACCGGATCATCGCAATGCCCAGCTACAATCCCAATAAATGGCAACCACACGGACCGAAATGTGGAAAAGCCCCACATTCACAATCGAACGAATTGAGGGCCAGACACCTCGCACTCTCGTCTATCAGATAACTGGCGTTTTTAACGCGCGTGATATGTACGGATCGATGAAGCAGGTACAGCTCGGAAATATCTTCGAGTTCAAGCCGGAACCCGGCGCAGATACTCCGAACCGCCACATCTTCGATCTCACTGAGGTGCCTCAAATGGACTCCTCTGGTTTGGGAGTCCTCGTCAGCCATCACATCGCGTGCCGCGCCAAAGGGATCAAGGTAGTTGTCGCCGGGCCCAGTCCCAACGTGAAGCAACTCCTCAAATTTACGAAGGTGGACACGGTCCTCACCATCGTTCCAACGCTGGACGAGGCCGTTCGCGCCTGATGCTGAGATGAGACGCGAACCGGCTCGGTACCTTCTGCGTTTCGATGACCTATGTCCAACCATGTCGAAAGAACGGTTCGAGCGATCACTTCGAATCGCCGAACAACATCGACTGCTTCCCATACTCGCTGTGGTTCCGGACAATCAGGATCCCGACCTGACGTGCGACAATCCTGATCCGGACTTCTGGAAACGCATATCCGCCCTTCAGGCCGCAGGGGCTACTATCGCGATGCACGGCTATCGCCACCTGTGCCGGAGCGCGGGGAGATCGCTGTTAAATCTCAATCGCAAATCCGAATTCGCAGGTATACCCGAAGAAATTCAGCGCGACTGGATTCGCTCAGGTCTGGATAGTCTCTGCGAACGAGGAATTCGTCCTAGACTCTTTGTCGCTCCTCGTCACGGATTCGATTTCGCCACTCTTCACGCCCTTGTGAACGAAGGTCTGCCGATCTTGTCAGACGGATTTGCTTTACGGCCCTTCACACGCGCCGGGGTCGTGTGCATACCACAGCAGCTTTGGGCGCCGGTGGCGAAACACCATGGCCTATGGACGATTTGCCTGCATACCAACCATGCAACCAATGAGTTCGAACAGGATCTCGATCGGTTCCTTTCAAAGTTCGCTCACCAGTTCACAACCTTCGATGATGTGATCGCAGGAGAAAAGCCGAATGAGCTCAGCTGGAGCGAGCGGACCCGGGAATCCATCTGGGCACGTCGTCGTCGCCAGAAATCCCGGTAGCTCCCCAGGCCGCCGATGGCGCAGGACCCGTTCTGCTCTCAGCGCGCGTAGGAAAAGATCCCGCAAACATCACTCGAACTCGACAGAGACTCCGCTGTGAAAATCGGCATTTCGCTTCCCGAAAACAGCGCGACATGCAGAGTTCGAGCTTCCACGTAGGTTGCCATCCATTGCGTTTCATCGGAGCCGCAGAGCGTATTGTGATGCAGGAACCGCTTGTCTCCGGGAATGCTCAAGCGATATAGATTTCCATTCCCTGCGGTGTTCACATCTACGTCGAACGCTGAAGCTGCTTCCGCAGGCGTTAGCTTCCGAATCGGTGCCAGAGAATAGCCAACGAAATTGATGGTCAGTCTCGACTCAGAAATCGCGATGTCGCCTGTGATCTGATTGGCATTCGAACTCTCGGCCCTCCAGTAGCCCTTGTCTTGTGCCTTCAAAAGAACTGACCAGAACAAGCATGCAGCCCCAACGGCAAGCAATAAAGCTTTCTTCATCCTCTGAGCATGCCATTTCGAGAACCGGCCGGGCAAATCAACAACACGCATCCCCGAATGGCTCAGCAATTTCATCGGTGATCCACTTCCCTGGTCTCTGGGAGAACATAGCAGTTCGACCACCCCGGTTTCGGTTAAACTGGGCAGGTAAATGCGCGTATTCGGAATTGACTGCGGAACCGAGATAACCGGCTTCGGTGTAGTAGAGTCGGTCGACACCGGCTCACAGCAGCGTGTGATCTGTTTAGTCTCCGGTGCCATTCGGCTGGCTAAGTCCAAGCCATTGCCCGTTCGACTTGTTGAACTGCACCGGGCGCTCACCGCCGAGCTCGAACGATGGCAGCCGCAAGTTGTTGCAATCGAAGAAGTTTTCTATTCCGTAAATGCCAAGTCAGCTCTCAAGTTAGGCCAGGTCCGTGGTGTAGCGCTGCTTGCTGCCGCCGAACTACAACTTCCCGTGGCAGAGTACGCGCCGCTCAGTATAAAGTCGAGTGTCGTGGGCTATGGGCTTGCCAAAAAGGAGCAGGTGCAGTTCATGGTGGCGAGGCTCTTAGATCTTCGAGAAATTCCAGAGCCAGCTGATGCTGCCGACGCCCTGGCAATTGCAATATGCCATCTTCATACTGCTCAAACTCTTGCGTTACAGGGGGCACAGGCATGAAATTTGCATGGCTGGTCCTCCTCGGGTTCTTGATTACGCCACCAGCGCGCGCAGAACAGGACCCACTCGTTCAGGTAGAGTTTTCAAATCCCTCTCTCTACCCGGCGCAATGGAGCCTGATTCTTCATCCCGACGGGAGTGGGCACTTCCATGCTGAAGGTGGCACCCGCCCTACCGACTACCCCGAAACCATGTTCCCCGGAAAAATAGACCGCGATGTCCGGCTCAGCCCCGAATTCACGAGCCGCATCTTCCAGACCGTCCATGAGGACAAGATTCTCCGAAACAAGTGCGAGAGCCATCTGAAAGTTGCCTTTCAGGGCGTTAAAAGAATTCGCTACACCGGCCCCGACGCCGAAGGAGGCTGCGAGTTCAACTACTCCACAAATAAGCAGATACAAGATCTTGGTGATTCGCTCGTCGCCGTAGGCTCAACCCTGATCGAAGGCGCTCGCCTCGAACTTCTTTACCAGCATGATCCTCTCGGGCTCGACAAAGCCATCCAGTTTGTCGTCGAGGCCAGCGGTGACGGTCGTATGCAGCAGATTTGTACGATCCGCAACATTCTCGAACGTCTTGAAGATGACCCGCACGTGCTCGACAGAGTCAGGAAACAGGCTCGAATGCTGCTGGCACGCTCAGGAAGCTGAACCCATATCGAACCACAATTTACGCGCGACTTTTCCCCGGTTCCACGTGTCTGATGAAGTAGTGGGCTCCCCGCGATGAGGCTTGACCATCGGGGGTGTAGGGGAAAGGGTGGGGGCTCCGTGAATAGTTCAAGAAAAGTACGATTCGGGCCAGTTGCCAGCCTTATGGGGCTGGCTTTGTTTTTGATTCCATCAATGGCACTCCGCGCTCAGGACGCCGAAAGCGACCCGCCTCAACAGCCGCACCCCGACATGAGGGCTGCCCGCCTCAGCTTTGTTACCGGTGATGTCCAACTCAGCCAGGGCAACCAGATCATTGCCGATCCCGCGCTCGCCAACACGCCTCTGTTCGAAGGCACCGTTGTGAGTACGCGCGAGGATGGCCAGGCTGAACTCCAGTTTGACGATGGGAGCATCGCACGACTCTCGCCCAACAGCTCCCTTCAGATTAGCGTTCTTCGTCAAGACGGCGGAGCCGGCAACACTGAGGTTCTGCTGACCACCGGCCTCGGGTATTTCGAGATCGCCGCCAATGCTTCGAATCAGATGGTGACGCGATTCGGTGAAAGCACGGTCAAGGCGAGCGGCTTCACTGTGATTCGTGTGAATCTCGACAACCCTCCGGGGGAACTCGCGGTCTTCACCGGAAGCGTTCATCTCGATCGAGGCTCCCTATCCCTCGTTGTTCACGGCGGCCAGAGTCTCACATTAAGCGGCAGCGATCCCAACCAGTACAATCTTGCGGAAACGATTGAGCCTGACTCGTGGGACGCTTGGAATGCAGACCGCGACCAGGATCTGACGTCGCAGGAAACTGCCAAGACACCCGCAACCGGCAGCCAGCCCACAAGCAACAACCCTGCATGGGGCGATCTCGATACAAATGGGAATTGGTACAACGTTCCCGGCCAGGGCTACGTCTGGTCGCCGTATGAGGCCGCAGACGCCAATTGGGATCCCTACGGCTGCGGCAACTGGGTCTATACGCCGCAATTCGGGTATATCTGGGTTTCCTGCGAGTCCTGGGGCTACATGCCGTATACATCTGGCTATTGGAACTACTACGACGGCTTCGGATGGGGCTGGACCCCCGGCTACGGATATCCTTGGTGGTTTACGGGCGGCTGGGGATCGAATATCGGTCACCGTCCGCCGCGTTATACCCCCCCACATCGGCCCCGGCACGGTCCGGCGCATCCCGTTGAACCAATCCATCGGGGGGGCTTCTATCAGCCGAATCCCGTAGTCGCTGTGAACCGTATTCCCAGGGTTCCGGTTGCAGCGCCAGCGCATGTAATCGGACGATCCGCCACCATCGCCGGTTCTGTCGTGCAACCCATCAGGCCTCTTTCGCCTCGCCCCGGCTTCAACCATACCGGCGAGACCGGAATCGGACGCGCAACTCTAGGCTCGACCGGATCCTACGTCGGTGGTAGGTCCGGATATAACCCATGGGCCAATTCCCCTGGTTTACCACGAGCGCGAACCATGCCAGCAACCGGCAGCGGCTATCGCCCATCGATTAGTCCGCCTGCGGCAGGTACCTACCGCGCTCCCGTAACCTCTCCATACGCCGGAGGAGCCTATCATCCGCCTGCATTAAGCCCATCTGCCGGTGCAGGTGGAACCTACCATCCCCAACCGTCCAGCGCCTCGTCCAGCGGGTTTCGACCCTCTGTTCCTGCTCCGACACCTCGCTCTGCCGGAGGAGGTTCCATCTCCCGTCCAAGCACTGGGGGCGGAGCGGTTCGCGCGGGCGGAGGCGGCAGTCGCGTTAACGCCAGTCCTCACAAGTGACCCTTACAAATCCGATCGATCTAGCGGGGCCATTTCGCCGAACGGAATGGCCCCTTCTTTCTGAATCTCTCGCCATACCGCCGCAAGCGTCTCGATAGTCAATGCCTCAGCGCGCGCCTGTGCCTCGACTCCAGCCCGACTGAGTACCTCGCCGATCGATCCCATTTCCATTCCCGCAGCACGCAGATTGTTCGCCAGCGTCTTACGTTTCAACGCGAAAGCCCTTCGTAAAAAAGCCAGAAAAGCTTCCCGATGCACAGCGAGTTCCGCAAACCGCGGAGAGAATTGCCACCGGAACACAGTCGAGTGCACCTCGGGGGATGGTGAGAACGAAGTCGGAGGCAAAGTGAACAACGGAGTTACGGCACCATGCAATTGCACAGTAACGGACAGTAACCCGTAATCCCTCGTACCCGGCTTGGCCGTCACCCGCTCAGCCACTTCTCTCTGCACCATCAATACCGCGCGATCCAGCACACACGCATTCTCTGCAAGCTTCAACAAAATGGGTGAGGTGATGTAGTAGGGAAGATTTCCGACAACCAGAAGTCGTTGACCGGCCGTATCCGACACTGCTCTGAAGTCGAAGGTAAGCACGTCCACATTTTCAATGCGGACGGTTGTGCAACCCTCTGAATCAGATCTTGACAAATCGCCGGCCAGCTCGACAGCAAGTGCCGCATCCAGTTCCAGGGCGACGACTCTCCCCGCCTTGATCGCCAGTTCGCGTGTGATGGCGCCGCGACCGGGTCCTATCTCTACAACAGTGCGCCCCGAGCAGTCGCCGATTGCAGCGACAATCCGCCGAATTGCCTGCTCATCGCGAAGAAAATTCTGCCCAAGTTTCGATTTCGGAGGCACCATTCGATGGTAGCCGATAGAATCAGCGCTTCTGTGTGAGGTTCGGAGTCACTCCTCGCATTTGATTACTGCAAGTTCGAAAGTTCGTCTCTGCGTAAAGCCCAGCCTCGTATACAGCCGCACCGCAGGATTGTCGGAAAAGGCATGAAGAAACGGCGTCGCACCCTCATCACAGATGTCGCGCATGACTCTGCTCATCAGAATTCCGGCGTAGCCTCGTCCGCGCGCATCCGGGTACGTGCACACCGCGCTCACTTCCACAAATCCCGGCACCCGCATCCGCTGCCCCGCCATAGCCATCAGGCGGCCACCCTTTAAAATGCCGTAGAAATTTCCAAGCTCGATGGTGCGCTCGCGAAAGGGCCCCGGTTCGGTTAAAGTCGTCAGCTCGATCATCGCCGGAACATCTGCTGCACCTAGCGTGCGCATAGTCGCCCCGTCTGCCGACAACGGGCCATCTTCCATCAGTTCTGGATGACGGCAAATCATCTGCGTCAGCACGCCTCCGCGAAACAAACTCCATCCCGCTGGAAGAACCGGCGGATCCGGAAAGAAAAGAGCGAGAATCCCGCCCAGCCCCGCAAGCTCACGCAATGCTGCATAGCTTTCTATCGACTGATTCGGTGTGCCCGCCAGTGGTCCGATCGCAGGTGGATACCTCCGAGCCTCACCCTGAACCACGGCTAGAGCGCTATTCTCAGTTCGCAATGCATTCCAGATCGGGTTATCAAGAAGTGGTTCGTTCGCATCCGATCTACCCAATTGCGAATGGAGACCAAGCATAGCTTCACCGTTTCCGTCGCACATGAATCAAAGATGATAGGCGTCACCCTGCAGATGCGGAATCCTGCGACATAAAAATCGCGTCAAAGGGTAAGTTGTAGACTTGGCATTTGGTTGCTGATTAGGCCGGTACCCATCAGAGTCCCCGCCCAATTTTTGCTGGAGAACATCATGCACATCGTTTTTGCCGCCTCCGAGGCCGTTCCGTTTGCGAAAACCGGGGGCCTGGCCGATGTCGTCGGCTCACTCCCGCGGGAAATCGCAAAACGGGGCCACAATGTCTCGGTTTATATGCCTCTTTACTCTGCGGTCCGTCCCCACCTTGAGAGAGAACTCAAGTTCGCCGTCCGCTCGCTGACTATTCCCTTTCCCCACGGCAATCGCTTCGCGAGTATCGTGGACGGCGGCCTCCACGATGATGTGCAGTTCTATTTCGTGGACTGTCCCGAATTCTTCGACCGCCAGGGCCTTTACGGCAATAATGGCGACAGCTATCCCGACAACGCCGAGCGATTCGGCCTCTTCTGCCGTGCCGTCATTGAAGCCTCCAAGATCCTTGGTGTACCCGACGTTTTCAATGCTCACGACTGGCAAGCCGCTTTGATTCCCGTTCTCCTGCGCACCGTCTACAGCGCCGATCCATTGCTAAGAAACGTCGCGAGTGTCCTGACCATTCACAACGCCGGATACCAGGGATGGTTTCCACCCGCCACAACGGGCGAACTTCTGCTTCCGTGGGATCTTTTCACCTACGACAAACTCGAGCACTACAACACCTTCAACTTCCTGAAGGGCGGCGTGGTTTACGCCGACTTGCTCACCACCGTCAGCCCCAAATACGCCCAGGAACTTCAGACCGCCGAATTCGCAAACGGCCTTGAAGGCGCACTGCGCCAGCGCAGCGCCGACCTGCGCGGAATCCTCAACGGAGTCGACTACACCGAGTGGGACCCAGCAACTGACGGCAACCTGGCAGCACACTACAATCCCCTCGATCTCACTGGTAAACGCGACTGCCGCAAAGATCTGCTTCATGCATTCGGCCTGGATGTCCCTGAACAGACTCCAGTGATCGGGATCTGTTCGCGATTTGCCTCGCAGAAAGGATTCGACCTCCTCGAACAAGTTGCAGGTCGCCTTGCCGAACGCGACGTCGCTGTCATCGCACTCGGAACCGGAGAGCCTTATTACGAGAAGTTCTTTCGCGATTTCGCATATGCCAACGCCGGACGCTTCTCCGTCCAGATCCGCTATGACGAAGCCATGGCGCACAAGATCGAAGCAGGAGCCGACATCTTCCTCATGCCCAGCCGCTTCGAGCCCTGCGGCCTCAATCAGATCTACTCTCTCAAGTACGGAACAATTCCTGTAGTCCGCGCCACCGGTGGCCTCGACGATTCGGTGGAAGAATGGCAACCTAGCCAGAACACCGGCACCGGATTCAAGTTCGAGTTCTACGAGGCGCAGGCTCTCCTAAACGCCATTGACCGGGCTCTGGCCGCGTTCTATGACAGGACGCAGTGGACGAAGCTGATGGAGAACGGCATGGCCCAGAACTTCAGCTGGGACAGGCCCGCTTGCGAATATATTGCCGTATACGAAGACGCCGGACGTAAGCGGGCATGAACCGAAGCGAATGGAGCTTCCACCGTCCCCTGCCAAACCGACCTGTTTGACCTAGCCCTGACTCGTCAGCAGGAGCTTGGGAAACAACCATTGCGAATCGGTCGTCTTCATGCCCCCTGCGGCAGCACCTTCGGCACATCGATGCCCAGCGCCGTTGCCAGATCATGCTGATGCTCCTGCTCCTGCATGATGATCTTGCGCAGTTGCTCTGCTAACGCATAGTGCCCCAGAGCCTCCGCCTGTCGCACCCGCTCGCGATAGTTCTTGATCGTTTCGGTCTCGTTGTCGAGATCGAACCGGATCATGTCTTCCGGCTTTTCTGACAACTTCACCGGTTTCGGAGTAGCTGTCGGCATTCCGCCCAAATAGTCGATCTGGTCTGCAACGATCAACGCATGCTGCAACTCTTCAGCTGCGTGTTTTTTCAATTCACCCGCAATGCTCATCCACTTAGCGCCTTTTAGTACGTTACTGTACACAGTGTAGGCAATAATCGCCTGGTACTCTCGGGCGAGATCCTCGTTGAGTGCATTGATCAAATCCTGAACGGCTTTCTCGTTGTTCTGATCGGGCATATGTCTCCCTTGTAAAAGAAATTGACACCAAGTCGCAGTGCGGCTGTACAGACATCACGTCAGATGCCGTCTGTCAACAAATTGTTGGCTGTTAGTTTGCAGCTTCTACAAACCAACCCATTCGGCAACAGCATCGAATGTACTCGTGGTTCCCCGGGGGGTTATGATTCACAGAAAGATTTTGACACTCGCCAGTGCGAGTCTCCTGGCAATCCTTGGTTTCCTTCCGACCAGGCCTGCTTCCGCCCAGACCACCTTCAACCCTCCAACCTATTCGAGTTCCAATGGCGTTCTGGATCTACTCCTGATCGCGCGTGCCGAGACCATTCACTTGGGCAAATTTAGCCCAACCGGATGGATTTACGAAGTCTGTAAGACTTCAGTCTCTGCGAATGACCAGTGCCCTTCTGACTCCCGCACTGCCGCCACGTACAGCGGCGTCGTACTCCAGCTTCAGCCGGGCGATCACCTTCGGATGAAACTCGTCAATCATTTGCCTCCTGCGCCGGAGGACGCTGAAAACGCCCACGGCCCCGATGCCATGATGAACGAGATGCTCAAGGCAAATCCCACCAATATCCACACTCACGGACTCATCGTCGAGCCCCGCAAAGCCGATGCAGCGGATCCAACGTATGGCGACTACGTGTACGTAGTCGGTTACCCTCCCGGCAAGCTTCCGGCGATGGTTCACCCGGACCTGACCGCCACCGATCAGCCTATTCAGTACGACATTTACATTCCGCCGAATCACCCTTCAGGAATGTTCTTCTTTCACCCGCACGTCCATGGCCTTGGCGTAAATCAGATCTCAGAAGGTCTCGAAGGCATCCTCGTCATTGGCTCGGTTCAGGACGTTGCGTCTAAGACCGCTAACTTCGAGCTTCCGCCGAACTTCTCAACACGCTATATCCACATCCGTGATATGCAGGTGCTGGCAAACGGTGACGCCCAGGACCAGGAGGACCCGGAGTTCTGCGCTCCTCAGCCGGAAACAGGGGATATGCGCGAAGGCTATTGCAACGGCACAAATCTCTCAGAACCTGAGCCGGGCTCAGTGACGAATTACATCGGTGGCAAATGGTTCTTCACCGTCAACGGACTCGTGTATCCCACCCTCAACATCGATCAGAAGAATGGCGAGGTCTGGCGCCTTCTCAATGGATCGGCGACCCGCGCATATGACCTCACGATTAAGAATGATAAGAACCACGCGCCCGTTCTATTTCAGGTCATTTCTCTTGATGGCGTAGCTCTCGCACCGACCGCGGGAACTGACGTTTCGAAGATGGACGTCGGAAACCGTTTCAAGCCAGTTCCATGTCCCGGACCAAGACAACCACATCGCACCTCGGAACCGGTCTGCGCAACCCACATGATCATGTTCCCCAGCTCTCGCGCCGACGTCTTCCTCGGGGCATTCCAGCCGGGTCATCTCACCTCTGCAACGCTCATCACAACCGAAATGAGCACAGGTCCTGATGGCGACGATTGGCCATCGGCGAAACTCGCACACCTCGACTTCAAGAGTGCCGGCACAAATGCTGACTCTACTCTTAACGTGAAGCCCACAATTCACTTCGCACTCTCCGCCAAGGGCGCACTCGGCGGCGCGGTTAAAGCTATGTATCCGGGAATGACGCACCCTATCCCCATCGCGGATGCGAAACAGATCGCCGCCGGAAAGCGCTCCTCACTTCCCGTCGCTCTTGATCCTGCCACTGCCCAACAACTCGAATCGCTCAACCAAACACAACTGCGGCAGTTTGGGCCGCGTCTTTCGGCGCAGGAAAGACCCGTACCCTCCATCTCCTCAGCGAACTGTGCGGCACTTCCTCGCGGCCACCGTCGTCGCATTTTCTTTGGCGTGCCCGCGGGCACCGACGATGGCTTCGGCCTTGGGTACGAGGAAATTGATGGGCACGGCAATCCTGTGCCCGGAACCTTTCAGGACATAGCTCAGTTTGATCCCAGTAAGATAAACGTCTGTCTGCCGCTCGCCCCGGGAAACCAGACGGTGACCGAGCTGTGGGAGTTGGTAAATGTCGCATCGGAGGCCCACAACTTCCATATCCATCAGACCAAGTTTTTAGTGCTGCCCAAAGGCGCTCCCGTCGGAAATGCCAGCGCAATGATGGATAATGTCGCCCTACCAAGCGGCAGTGGCAAGTGCGATGGATCCGTCCTCAAGTGGCGTGACGGCACTTGCAAAGTCAACTCCGAATTCGTATCCATCCCGTTCTCTGAAATCGGCGACTTTGTCTACCACTGTCACATCGGCGAACACCAGGATGGCGGCATGATGGCCCACATCCGCGTCATCGCCAACCCTTAACCCATTAGCAGTTTCATCGGTATCGCCCAAACGCAACAACGGCCTGGAATCTGATTCCAGGCCGTTGCCGGTGATCTGTTGGGATTGGACTAAGGCGATCGCTACCGCGACTGCCCGAGGCCCTGCGGATGAATTCTACCGCCGGGACTTACGGTTGGGGCGAGGGGCGCGATGCCCTAGGCCTCAGTCACCTCACGTAGGGTACTACTGCAACAATCTGTCATTAGCTGGATCAACCTCCTTTCCCGTGTAATTCCACCTTAAGGCGTAAGTAGAAGGTCGTCAACCCTGTGCCCGCAGCTACTTAGAACCGCATCTAACTCTGCATGGACTCGAAGGCAGTCGGCACACAGGATGGTTTGAACATCCTTGAGTTGTTGCGGCCGCACCGTCGGCAGCTATGGCTCGGGCTGCTCGCCATTGCCGGAGAGAGCATTGCCGGGTTGCTGGAACCGTGGCCTCTCAAAATCGTCCTCGACGACCTGCTCCAAGGCAAAAACCAACATGGCTGGCTGCACCGATTCATTCTCACCACTGCTGGGTCAGCGCCCCGCAACGTGCTCCTCTTCGCTTGCATTGCAGTGCTGGTCATCGCGGTCACCGATGCTCTCTGCACCTATGCGGAGAAGTACCTCACCACCAACGTAGGCCAGTGGGTCGCACACGACCTTCGCCGCACCATCTACACGCACGTGCAGCGCCTGTCGCTTGCCTATCACGACCAGCAGCCTACCGGCGACCTGATTAGCCGCGTCACTGTCGATATCGATGCCATCCAGTCCTTCATTGTCTCCGGACTTCTGAGCATTCTCGTCGATACCATGACGCTGATCGGCATGATCATCATCATGTTCTGCGTAAATTGGCAGTTCACATTGATCGCGCTGGCAGTCGTGCCGCCGCTCTTCCTCATCGTCAACACCTATACGCGTCGGGTAAAGAAAGCCTCTCGCGAGGTTCGCAAGAAGGAAGGCAAGATGGTCTCGGTCGTGTCCGAGGTTGTCTCCTCGATTCGCGTTGTCAAGGCCTTCTCGCGCGAAGACTACGAGGTTCGACGCTTCGAGGGAGAAAGCCTTGAGGCCGTCGAAGCCGCGCTTGCCGCGCGTTCTCTGAAAGCTCGTCTGGTTCCCATCGTCAACACCGTCACTGCAATCGGAACCTGCGCAGTGTTGTGGTTTGGCGCTCAAATGGCGATGTCCGGACATCTTGCTCCCGGTTCGCTCGTCGTCTTCGTGTTCTATCTCGGCAAAATGTACAAGCCGATGCAGGACATCTCAAAAACTATTGACGCCTACTCGAAAGCCGCGACCGGCTACGACCGCATTGAGGAGATCCTCCGCAGCAACGACGAAGTCCACGACCAGCCCGGAGCACGCAAAGCTCCCCACTTCAAGGGCCAGGTCGACTTCGAGCATGTCGCGTTCGCGTACAAGGAAGACGAACCTGTTCTCCGCGATGTGAACATGCACGTTGAGCCTGGAACCATGGTTGCTCTTGTCGGACCCACCGGCGCCGGGAAAACAACTATCATCAACCTGATTGCGCGCTTCTACGATCCCACATCGGGCATCATTAAGCTCGACGGAACAGACATCCGCCAGCTCACGCAGAAATCTCTTCGTTCGCAGATCAGCTTCGTCCTTCAGGACACGGTTCTCTTCAGCGGAACCATCTGGGACAACATCGCCTACGGCTGTCCCGATGCTTCGCACTCGCAGATCGTGAAAGCCGCTGAAGCCGCCAACGCCATGGAGTTCATCGACAAACTGCCCGAGAAATTCTCGACATCAGTCGGCGAGCGAGGTGTGACTCTCTCCGGCGGTCAGCGCCAACGCATCGCCATCGCCCGCGCTCTCATTCGCAACACGCCAATCCTTATCCTCGACGAACCCACATCCGGTCTCGATGCCGCCTCCGAACAGCTTGTCTGCGAAGCTCTCGACCGCCTCATGGAAGGCAAAACTTCGATTATCATTGCGCATCGCCTCACCACCATTCGCCGCGCCGGTCAGATCTTCGTGATCGAGAACGGTACAGTTGCTGAATCCGGGACGCACGACGAACTCCTTCAACACGAAAACGGGATCTACAGGAAACTCCACCATCTTCAAGCGAACCTGAAAGATGCCCCCGCGCCAGCCACAGCGTGAGGATCAAAGGGACGCGAGTTCCCTGATCCGACTCTCGAGGATATCAACATATTTTTCGGCATCCTCTTGCGGAAAATCCCCTGCGCGAAATGCGTCCAGCAATTGCTGATGACTTAATTGCTTCATCAACGATCCGATCCAGCGTGCGTCGGCGATTGGAATCTTTCGGCCAATCCACTCCAGATCCCTTCGCATCGAGTACTTCTTCACATTCGCCGCTTCGAGAAACAGGGGCGCGGCCGGCGTACCGAAGTCCACCTCACTCGCAGTTCTACGCGTGATGAACTTCGATTTCTCGAAAGTCCCTACATCGCCCTTCGATCGCCCCTTGCTCCAACTCAGCCCGTTTGTGCCAAAAGTCGCACCCACGTCGCTCGTCAGAAATAAATCACTGTCCGACTCTGTGTCTTCATAGACCGCGTTGTTCACGTCTTTCAAATCCCAGTTGTTCATCACTGCCATCATCGTTCGTAGTCCGTTGAACTCCCTCGTCCCCGTAAAGGGATTCTCTTTCCACTTCCAGATTCCGATCTTCTTACGGCCATCTGGCTTCTTCTCAAATCGCGCGTCCACGATGGTACCGTCGGACGCCATAATGGCCCCGCGCGTGAGGTTCAGATTCTCAATCCTTGCCGAGGTCACGAGGTAATCGTCATCGACGAAATATCCAACAGCCCAGAGCAACCGAGAAGCCGTTACCTCCGGCCTTGCCTCGTCACCCAGCTTAACCCTCCACTTCGTTCCATGCGCATCGCGAACGTCGAACTTCGGGTTTGTGCCGCTAGCATCTTCTGACTCAAAGTTGAACGGTGACAAAGGCTGCCCTTCCCTTCCTCCCAGTCCGTAAAGAAGATTCAGGTCCGCTATTCTTCCCGGATCGTGCCAGAGTAAGGGATGGCGCAGTCGCCCCCGATCTATCGGTTTTTCGTTCTTCTCTTTGCTGATCTGCGAGGACTGTCTCTCAGCCTGCTGGCTTATCAAGGGAATGCATGGAAGCAGAAGCCAAACGGCCAACGCCCAGTTCAACACACGGCGGTTGCACTTCATTCGTTCTCTCCTTGCTGCAACAACGCTTTCTGATTAGAAGCGCTGGATTGCTCCGCAGGGTGCCCGGTACATCCTCAACTTTGCAAAATGCATCTTCTTTAGTACGTATCTGTTGCAGCGTTCAAAGGAGAGATCGAGTGAAGCTCCTCATTCAGCCGGACGATGGCATCAAACCCCTTATTCAAGCGCTGCGAAAAGCCAAAAAAAGTATCCGCATTCTCATCTTTCGTTTCGATCGCGTTGAGATCGAAAAGGCTCTTCTGGAGGCAGTCGGTCGCGGCGTAACCGTCCAAGCCCTCATCGCCCATACAAACCAGGGCGAGGAGAAAAACCTGCGTCGACTCGAAATGCGTCTCCTCGCCCAAGGCATCACCGTCACCCGTACTGCCGACGACCTCGTTCGATACCACGGAAAAATGTTCATTATCGATGACAAGGTGCTGTACCTCCTTGGCTTCAACTTCACGCACATGGATATCGATCTAAGCCGGTCTTTCGGCCTGGCTGTTAACGGAAAAAGCGCCGTAAGAGAGGCGATTCGCCTATTTGAATGCGACTCAAAGCGTCGCCCATACACAAAGGTAAAAGACGATTTGGTCGTCAGCCCTGTTAACGCGCGCAAATGCCTCACGGACTTCATCGCAGGCACGAAGAAGAGGCTTCTTATTTACGAAATGAAGATCAGTGACAGCGATTTCGTGAAACTCCTGAACAAAAAAATCTCCTCCGGAGTCGAAGTCCGCGTCCTCTCCCGTGCATCCGCGAAGAACGGAACAGTTCCTGTACGCCGTCTTCCCTCGCGTCTTCACCTGCGCGCTATGCTCCGAGACGGAAACACCGCATTCCTCGGCAGCCAGAGCCTACGAAAACTCGAACTGGAAGCCCGGCGGGAGATCGGCATCATCTTCCGCGACAAAAAGGTCGTGAAGCAGATGGAGACCATCTTCGAAAAAGACTGGAAACGTTCCGAGCCCGTCGTAGAAGACTCGAAGTTCGCCTCAGCACTCGTCGTACCGGCGAAGAAAGTTGCCAAAGAGGTTGCGAAGCACATCGCCATTAAGCCCGTCGTAGAACAGGTGCTCGAAAAAGTGATCGACACGAAAGACCCGACCCCGTTTGAGCCTGACGAGGTCGCGCAGACTGTCCGTGAAGCCTTCCAGGAGGAAGTACAAGAAGCGGTGAGAGATGCCCTGAAAGAAGTCGTGATAACCGCAGCAAGCGAGGAGCCCGCGAAGCCGGATCAAAAGGCCAGGTGAGCCAAGGTCCGCAAGGAGGTTTTGAATAATGAATCTTGCGAGTACATATCCTTCCCTTTTGTTTGCTATGGTGCTGCTCGCGGCCGGACCGTTTCACCCGGCGTTCGCACAATCGTCACCCGCTGGGCCGTCCGACCAAAGGCTCCTTTCCGATTTCAGCAATAAAGCGAAAGCATATACGGACAAAGAGCACATGCTCGCAGCTGACAAAATGAAGCCAACTTCCGACGTTGCCAAACTTCAACAGCAGCGCAAGCAAATCCGGGTTGCCGTACAGCAATCCCGCGCCAATGCACGCCGGGGCGACTTCTTCACATCTGAGACCTCTGAAGCGTTCCGCAAGATCCTCTCCAATCTGTTCGATAGCCCTGAAGGCAAAAAGATCAAAATCAGCCTCGACCACGCTGAGCCGGGTGCTCCCGCTGAATTCAAAGTCAATGCCGAGTTTCCAAACCAGAACGGCCAGCCAATCCAGTCCGTTCCCCCGACTGTTCTCAAGGTATTGCCTGCTTTGCCCAAAGGGTTGGATTATTGCATTGCGGGGAAAACGCTGGCGCTGCGCGACTCCGTCGCGAATCTCGTGATCGACTACCTGCCCAATGCTCTTCCGTGAAGAAAAAGACGCACATGCCGATCCGATACGCACAGATACTCCTCATCCCGCTTCTCATCGCCTTCTATCCCGGGCTCCCCGGGGACGAAACCCCGCCCAAGGCTCCGCCTCTGCCCGGGGGCGTCCCCGATGTTCGTTTACCCCTGAAGGATGGCTCCGTCCGCTGGGCAGTGATCGGCGACAACGGAACCGGCGAAGGTCCTGAACTTGAAATCGCCAACCAGATGCAGCACTACTGGACAAAAGTAAAGTTCGACTTCGTTACCATGGATGGGGACAACATCTACGGTGGTCATTCGCCTCGTGATTTTCGTGTCAAGTTCGAAGAGCCTTACAAATCCCTTCTCGATGAAGGTGTAAAGTTCTACGCTTCGCTCGGCAATCACGACGACGCACAGATCGAGATCAACTACAAGCCGTACAACATGGGCGGCAATCACTATTACACGTTCAAAAAGAAGAACATCGATTTCTTCGTCCTCGACAGCAACTACATGACGCCTCACCAACTCTCCTGGCTCGAGGACAAGCTCAAGGGCTCATCTGCCAAGTGGAAGATAGCCTACTTCCACCATCCCCTGTACACATGCGCCAAGTTCCACGGTCCCGATATCGACCTGCGTAATCAACTCATGCCGCTCTTCACGAAATACGGCGTCAACGTCGTCTGGAGCGGTCATGAGCACGTCTACGAACGCATCAAGCCCCAACAAGGAATCTACTTCTTCCTCGACGGCAATTCTGGCCAACTGAGATACCACAATCTCCGTGCCGCCTGCGACCTCGATCAGGTTGGCTTTGACACGGATCGCACGTTCATGCTCGTTGAGGTCGACGGAGACCAGCTGTATTTTCAGACCATCGCGCGCTCAGGCGCCACCATCGACTCCGGCCAGATCACAGTTCAGACAAGCAAGCCGAAATGACCCACCCAACTTCTCCGGTCAATGCTGCGCGACAGATCCGTAGAACGCATTGTTTCCTGTCCGGAGATCGCGTCCGTAGGTGAGCACGACACCCGTTCCCAGCACCGTGAGCTTCATCTCGGCGCCGACATCAAAGAGCCACTGCTTTGGCGCAAGACCGTTAGTCGGGCTCGCCACGCGAGCAATGTCAAGCAGCGGCCCGGCTTTGACACTGACCAGCCCGTTGCCCCACACGCTGCGATAGAAATCGCTGTTTGAAAGGAGGTAGCGATCCCCCATTGGCGCACTTCCTTTCTTGCCGCCTCGCGTTCCAATGTGTCCGCGCAGCCAGAGATCAGTATCGCGCTCTACGCCAATCATCCAAAGCTCATCAATTGGAGCCGCTCCCCCGATTCCGCCGCCTCGAACACGCTGTGTGAATTCGTATGGAGCCCCTTCAGCCTTCGGCAACCATCGGGCAGAAATCCCGCCCTGCGCCTTCTCAAATAACCGCGCCGGCTTTGACCACAACCGCTCGAGTTCAGACGACGCAAACGCATCGACCCTGAACCGGCGCTCAGGAACATCCAGTACCCGCGCATTCGCGCTCGTAACCTGCTTGATGCCCCAACCCGGCGAGACGAGTTTACCGTTTAGCGCCGTGCCGCTTGAAATCCTGGTGTATGTCCGGTGAGAAGCTTCAGCCCCTGACTGCCACTGAAATCGGCCACTCTGAATCGAACGAAGAGACCCGCCTGCAATCTCCCGCTTGAGCTTGAACGCGCCTAGCACCGGCGCATCTCCCGTAAAAGACCTTCGGATCACCCAATTCTCATCCCGCCCATCCAGCGCCATGCCCCACCGCCACTGCGGCAGAAAGTGCCATGGCCCCGACGCCTCCGCCCATACCCGCCGCTTCTGCGCATCCCAACGCACCAGCGATTCAACATTCCTCGCTGAGCGCCCGATGTTGAAATAGCTGGGGTACACCGTCTCGTACGGCAGTCCCGAAAACACTGACACCAGAGACTGCAGCCATCCATTTCCGAATCCGTTCCTCTCGACCGAATGGAACTGCGCGTCAAATCTGCCGCCCTCGCGCGCATTCAGCCTGATGCTGTATGCAGGGAAGATTCCCATCCCATTCAGCCGTGCCTCGCTCACCAGCAACTGGCCCCACTGCAACTCCGCTTGGGGCGAGAACACGAATGCCCGCTCAAGCAGAATTCGCTGTACTCTCAAATTCGGATCGATTCGCAGAGCATCGATCCGCGGCTTCTGAATTCGGTTCCAATATTTCAACGCCGCATCGAGATTGTCCATCAGCAGGAACACACTGCCGGCAAACTCATTGGCATACTCGTCCTGCGGATCCAGCCGCAGTGCCTTCTCAATCCAGTGTGCAGTTTCCGGATAGTTCTTCTGTTGAAATGCTACCCCCGCCAATTCCGTTGGAAATCGCTTCTGCCCGCGGCATTCCTTCTCTCCCGCCAGCAATGCCCCCCGCGCTTCTTCCCACCGTTGCAGATGAGCGAAGGCCATGCCCAGATCGAAATCCACGTCAGCAGATCGCGAGGGCATTCTCTTCGCTGCCGCAATAACTTCTTCCCACTTCTGTTGCGAGTACAAGCCATGCAATTCCGCATCGGCCTGCGCCCCAGGTGCACACTGGGCCTCGCCTCTCGCGATCAAGGAAACGACTATCAGCAGAATCAGTGGGGTGCTGAGAAAGTTAGCGAGCACTAGTGAGAACTCGACGCCGGAACTGCGAGCAGGGTCCAGTTGTGGGTCGCGCTCCACTCCTTTTCGAATCGGGCACGCTCCTCGGTCAGCAGCTTGCGAACTGCAGGATCGTTCATCGTGACGAGCCCCCTCTCTGTATCGACCCCGTCAACAACAACGTAATGCAATTCCGATTGGCCCTCCGGCTTCGTTGCAACGATCAAAGGACGGCCCTTCGCAATCTCCTCTTCCAGGTCCCCCCACCTACCGGAAAATGCGAACGCCATGAATCCATGCTGCCGGAGATACGCGCTCATCTGCTCCGCGGGGATCCCATGCTCGCTCTTCGAGTACAACAGACGCTGGATCTGCGCTACATCGCTATCGGGCGATTTCGGTGATCTCTGCTTGTCTGCCCAATACTGCATCACCATGGACAGCGAGGCGGCACCGCATCCCTCGCGCGGCTGTGCAACAAATGGCACATCAATCCATATCGCCGCCGGGGCCTGGGCTGATACAACCGAGGCCGCCAGCAGCAACGCATGAACTAGGCTGCGCCGCACGTCAATGGATGATCGCAACGATGATGATGACCGCGACCAGCACGATAATCAGCGTTAACGTGCTCGAGCCCAGCACGCCTGCGGAAAACTTCTGTTGCGCATCCGAGGCACGCGATGACAAGTTCGCTAATTCGCTATCCGAAAGCGTCGGGATCGCCTTCTGCACTTGCACCGGATCAATCTTTGCATCCCGCATCGCCTTCTCAGCCGTGGGGGTGCTCATAAATCGGGTCAGCGCATCGACATTCTTTTGACGGGCTGCGCTCGAAGACTCGACCTGTTTCTGCAAGGTCTGCGAACTCACAATGTGGTCGGTGGAAGTCGACTGGGCCAACAGGCCTGCCGGATCGGACACCAGCACAATCATCACTGCAGGAACGATGGCCTGCAGCAGCAGCGAGGAAATTCGGGGAAATTTCATACACTCTCCGCTTGAGGTTTTTGCTTCTCAAGTAAGCATATAGGATGCCCAACCCCAAAAAGCAAGTTGCACATAGGAACCGTCAACGGGTCTCCGCAATACCGTCCATTCATCGACTCCTTATCCCGCGAGTTGCAGTTCTTCAGGGCCGATAGCTCCCGTCAACCTGATAAGTAGCTTTTTAGAATCTAATTGCCGCGAGTAGAATTCAGACAACTTATGAAGCCCGCCATTTGTCTCCGGATCGCCTCCGTGCTGACCCTCATCCACTCCGTCCTCCACACCGTCGGTGGTGTCTTTGGTAAACCCGCTCCTGGAGTAGCGACAAGTGTAGCCGCCTCGATGCGATCCCCCTTTCATGTATTCGGCGCCACCCGCAGTTACTCGGATTTCTACATGGGCATGGGGCTCGGAATAACCATTTTCCTCTCCATGGATGCCCTCTTGCTCTGGTTGCTTGCTTCCATGGCAAAGGAAAACGCCTCACGTCTCCGCCCGCTCATCGCTGTATTCGCGCTCGGTTATCTCGTCTTCGCTCTCAACTCCTACACTTTCTTCTTCGCTGCTCCCGTTATTACCGAACTCCTCATTGTTGCGTGCCTGATCGCGGCTATTGTCACTGCGAAACCGATCGAGCCTGACCCCACGACCACAGGAGAGGATTTGCGTCTGGGATCCGCTCGATCCTAGCAGGGCACACAATTACACGTCTGCCCGAACTCGTGTAAACTGCCTTCGTCCTTGCCACACTTTCTCCGAGGTGGTTCTCATGAGCTCACGCGAGCTTTCACACGCACCTGTCAACCGCAGATCGTTCCTGACCGCCGGTACAGCCACACTCAGCCTCCTGGCCCTTGCTCCCGCTGTACTACCAGCCGCTCCCACTGACGCGCCAACCGGCCCCAACATGCTGGGCCCATTGCAGGGCTACTCGCCCCAGATCGGCACATTTGTCTCCCAGCTCACCTGGATGCGTGAGATGAATGGCGTTCTCCGTGCAACGGAGAAGCTGACCCAAACCGATCTTGATTACCTCTTCGATAAGGATGCGAACACGATCGGCGCACTGATGCTGCACCTCGCTGCCACTGAAACCTACTACCAGATGAACACGTTCGACGAGATGAAATGGGATTCCTGGCCGGACGACATCAAGAAGAAGTGGGATCCCGCCATGAACCTCGGAGATGCAGGCCGGTCCACCATCAAGGGCCACGACCGCGATTACTACGTCAACATCCTTCACGAAGTTCGCGAAAAAACTCTCGCTGAATTCCGCAAGAAGGACGACACATGGCTTCTGGCAGCTGACAAGACATGGCCGTGGGGACCAACCAACAACCTCTGCAAATGGTTTCACGTTTGTGAGCATGAGGCCCACCACACCGGCCAGATTGCTCTGCTTCGCAAGCGTCTCCCTGGCGCTAAACACGCCAACTCTGAAGGTTGAACCAAGTATTCCGGACCAGTCGCCAGACTGGGATAGTTACTCCCTGTTCCTACTTCCTCGGCTCTGCCTTCACCAGCTGTGCAGCCACTCTTCATCATGCCCGATCCTTACGGGCGTGTTGAAGAGTCCGCTCAGCCTCGTTGCCGTCAGCATTTCCTCGCGAGGACCGTCGCCCACGATCCGTCCACCCTGCATCAGGATCACGCGTTCGATCTCCGGCAGGATATCTCCGAGGTGATGTGTCACCAGCACCAGACCTGTTCCTTCTTGCGCCAGCCTGCGCAGCGTCTCCCTGAGCTCGCGCTGTGCAGCAAGATCAAGTGCGTTTGACGGCTCATCAAGCAGCAATTGCCGCGGCCGATGTACCAGGGCGCGAGCAATCATGATGCGCCGCTTTTCGCCCGCCGACATCTCTCCCACAAGCTGGTCGCCCAGATGCGTCGCTTCGATGCGACCCAGAGCCTCCCGTGCGCGCTCCCGCATCTCGCCTGTCACATGCAGATTCGGCCACAAGGTCGACGCTGAAAAGAATCCAGCGATCACGGCATCGAGACCCGTCGTCACCGCCGTGCGCTCACCCGGCAATTCCCCCATCAATCCGGCGCCCACCACGCCGAAATGTTTCCGCAACTGCGTCAGATCCCATCGATCGCGTCCGAAGATCCGCACCTGCATCCCCGCCTTCACAATCGGATAAATCTGGCACGTTATGGTGAAAATCAAGGTTGATTTGCCGCAACCATTCGGTCCCAGAATCGCCACGTGTTCGCCAGTCCGAATTGTCAGGTTGATGTCGTGCAATACCACACGATCACCGCGAGCGACATTCACTTGAACCAGTTGCAGAAACGGATCCTCATGCTCCATGGCTTCACTGATGCCGCTCTCCTTCATCGACCCTCCTTTGTTAGATTAAATGGATTGACTCCTTTTTCTTGGCGTCAGCCGTTGGCACGGGTAACCGATCCCTTCAATTCATGAGTGACCTTTCTCAATTTGTAATTCCTCGCGGCTTCCGATTCGGCGCCATCAGAGCCGGCCTGAAGCAGAGCGGCCGCACTGACTTCGCGCTGATTGTCGCCGACGTTCCCGCTTCAGCGGCCGCAGCTTTTACGGCGAATCGCGTTAAGGCTGCGCCACTCCTCGTTGATGCAGAACACCTCCGCAGAACCGCCGGCAAGATACGAGTCGTTGCCATCAACGCCGGCAATGCCAACTGCGCAGTCGGTCAAGTCGGTCTCGATGCTGCACACAAGACCTGTGAGGCCGCGGCCTCCAACCTCGGCTGCAAACCCGAAGAAGTCTTCCCTTCTTCCACCGGCGTCATCGGCGTTCCCCTTCCTGCCGCTAAACTTGTCGCGGTGCTGCCTGAGCTCGCCCGCTCCCTCGGCTCACAATCCGATCACTTCCAGCAGGTCGCGCAAGCCATTATCACCACCGATACCGTTGAGAAGACCGCCTTCGCTCGCGTCGAAGTCTCAGTGCCCGAGATAGACGGCTCCGCGGAAATCCCGCAGGAAATCCGAATCGCCGGCGTTTGCAAGGGCTCCGGGATGTTTCATCCGCAACTCATCCCGCATGCCACTATGCTCGTCTACATACTTACAGACGCGGTAATCGAGCCTGCCGTACTCGATGCCTATCTTCGCGATGCCATCGAGGTCAGCTTTAATCGCATCTCTGTTGACGGCGACACGTCCACAAACGACACCGTCCTCCTGCTTGCTTCAGGTGCCGGCGGAGCCCGTGTCGCACCCGGCAATCAAGTTTTCGCAGATGCGCTCAAGCAGGTGTGTACATCCCTTGCGAGACAGGTCGTTGCCGATGGCGAAGGCGTGTCTCACGTCGTCGAATTACACATCCACGGCGCTGTCTCCAACGCCGATGCGGTCCGTGTGGCCAAGGCGATTGCTCATTCGCCGCTTGTCAAAACTGCATGGGCCGGTTGCGATCCCAACTGGGGCCGCTTGGTGGCCGCCATCGGATACTCCGGCGCGCAAATTGACCCGGAGCGCATCGACATCGCATTCGGCGAACTTCCAATCTGCCGCGACGGCGGACGTGCCCACGAGTTCGACGAGACCGCAGCTCACGCCTACATCCAGCAGCCCGAGTTCTCCATCAATATCGACCTTCATCAAGGAGCCGGCGCCTGCAAGTTCTGGACCACTGATTTGACGCACGAATATATCCGTATCAACGCCGACTACACCACGTAGCATCTAACCACCGTGCACTGAAACAAGCACATAGCCAATCATTCATTCGGATCGTTCCCGAAATCCCAGCATGGCAAAAACGCAATCAAAGACTGAGACCACCAAGGCCAAGACCTCCTCGCTCATCTCTGACGAGAAGCTCATCGCAATCTACGTCACCATGCTCAAATGCCGCATGCTCGAGCAGCGCGCCACCGAACTCTTCCAGCACGGGAAGCTCGATCGCGATTTGCACGCCTCCTCCCGGCGAGAAGCAACTGCAGCAGCCGCCACCATCGACCTTCAGGAAGGGGATACCCTTTGCCTCGCACCGGGAGACTGGCTTCCCTCCATCGTTAAGGGCTTGCCTCTCGAGACACTCTTTCGAGTGCTGACTCCAGCATCTCTACAACTTGCCGGTGCGGCTGACATTGAGGCAGATCGCAAAAACATCCTCGCTCCTTCTGCTGGGCTCGATCTGCAAAAACAGGTTCGCGAACGAGCTTCGGCCTGTTCGGTCGCAAAGAAAGGCGAAATCGTGGCAGTTTTTCTTTCTCCCGGCCCGCAGCCTTTTGTTGAGTGGAAAAGAGCAATACGAGTATCCGGAAAGAACAAACTCCCGATCGTTTTCGTTCACTACTCGGAAGCTAGCACTGAATCTGGAAACCGAAAAACCCGATCTCTTCCCGCTAGACCGCTCGCGCTACACGAGGGAGTTCCCTCCATTGTCGTCGATGCCCTTGATCCCGTCGCCGTCTACCGTGTCGCTTACGAGGCTATCGTGCGTGCCCGCCAGCTTCGCGGAGCAACACTCCTCGAGTGCGTACTTTCCAGCCAACCAACTGCATTGACAGGTGCTGCTAACACGCCGAATGAGTCGGCGCTCGAGCCCGTTGCGGTAATGGAAACTTACCTCAGAAGCAAAGGGATCGATCCCGAAGCACATATTGTTCAAACGGCTTTCCACCGTGATCTTGACCTCGCTACCCGATTCCTCGATCGATAGTCAAAAGAGAACAATCTAAAACGCAATCACGCGGGCCTGGCCGCGCTTTGTGGCGGACGCTCAATTATTCAAATCCCCGAATGATAAAGTGACCTACATGAGCGTTAGCAGTCGCGCAGCCGTATCTGCCGTGTTATCAGCATCCTTCTTTGCGGGAACACAGTTCCTCAATCCGTCCGTTCTCAAGGCAGAAGGCCCAGCATTCAACGGAGCTTCGGCGCAAGCAGTTCCTGACAACAGCCGCCCCTCCCCGGTGTGCGAACCCGCTTCATTGGACTCGCCCTATATTCCCGTCGACAGTTGGATCTATCCCGCGATGATGCGCCTGTATGGCCTTGGCTATGTCGATACCATGTATCTTGGGATGCGCCCCTGGACACGTGCCAGCATCGAACGCATGCTCGAAGAAGTCAGCGCTCGAATCGAAGACGCGCAGGACTACGCCGACTCAACGACCGCTGAAGCCCAGCAGCTTCGCGATGCCATCGATCGCGATCTTCGCCCCGATACCCAGGGACCCTGCGGAACCCTGAAAGGCAACGTTCGCGTCGAGTCCGTCTACTCCACTTTTCGCGGCATCAGTGGCACTCCGCTCCACGACAGCTTCCATCTCGGCCAGAGCGTCATCAATGATTATGGCCGGCCATACGAGAACGGACTGAACAACTACACAGGTGCGAGCGGTTACGCCTCAGCCGGACGTTTCCTGGTCTATGTGCGTGGTGAGTTCCAAGGAGCGCCATCCGCTACCGGCTACTCCTCCGATCTCTCTGAGACACTTTCAAACGTGGATGCCATTCCTTTCATCGATCCCAATACTGGCCAGCCCTACGGTCAGCACACCATCCCACTCGGACCGATCGGAACCTACACGCGGGGTCGTCTTCTCGAAGCCTACGTTTCCACGCACTTTCTCAATCACGAAATCTCCCTTGGCAAACAGGACGATTGGTTAGGCCCTGGCCTGGGTGGCGCATTCGCATACAGCAACAACGCCGAAAACTTCTATTCGTTCCGTATCAATCGCGTTGAGCCGCTGCATATCCCAGGCCTCTCCTACATCACCGGTCCATTCCGATACGAGTTTCTGGTCGGTGGATTGCATGGCCATACTTACATTCCGAATCCCTCCTACCCTGCTCCTGGACAGCCAAACGTGCTCTCTGGAGGGAATCCCTGGATGCATGTTGAGAAAGTGAGTTTCCGGCCGACAGAAAACCTTGAATTCGGCTTCGAGCGTTCTGCCATCTGGGGCGGCAAAGGGCATGCGCCAATCACCCTGCACACATTCCTGAGAAGCTTCTTCAGCTTTTATTCACCGACCAATGGCGACAAGCTTGGTCCAAACGATCCAGGCGCGCGCTTTGGCTCATTCGATTTCTCCTACCGGCTGCCCTTCCTCCGGCGGTGGCTCACTCTTTATACGGACGGCGAGGTTCACGATGACGTCTCGCCCATCGACGCCCCCCGGCGCGCTGGCTGGCGTCCCGGCATTTACCTCTCGCATGTTCCTGGATTACCAAAGCTCGACTTTCGCGCAGAAGCCACATACAGCGATCCGCCGATCTCCACCAGTAACGGTGGCCGCTTTATGTACTTTGAATACCTAGTGCGCCAGGGCTACACCAACAACGGCCAGATCATGGGTGACTGGGTTGGACGCGAAGGTAAAGGAGGTCAGGGCTGGCTCACCTGGCACCTGAGCGGAAACGAGTGGATCCAGGTCGGCGCACGACACCACAAGATTGCCAAGGATTTCATCCCCGGCTCAACCACCGAGATCGACCCCGCAACTGGCCGGCTGATCGAGGGCGGCACGACGCTCAACGACATCAACTTTCAAGCCGTGAAGCGCATCCGCAAGGATCTCGAACTAAATGCCAGTTTCACATTCGAGCATTGGAAGGCGCCCGTCTATCTTCCGGGTCAGCAAACCTTGACGACAACCACCATCAAGCTGACGTGGTATCCCGAGCGCAAGGTCAGCTTCTAGATGTTCTATTGGCGGCGCTCACCGTGCACGCGGATGTGTCCTGTCGTAGACCGCTTCCAGCTGCGACGTCGTCAACTGCGTATAGCGTTGCGTCGTTGATAGCCGCTCATGGCCGAGCAGTTCCTGGATTGCCCGTAGATCCGCACCCTCTTCCAGCAGATGAGTACCAAACGCATGCCGCAACGTGTGTGGATGCACATCAGCCGAAAGTCCACGCAGCACTGCCACGCGCTTCACAATCCGTCCCACACTGCGCGTTGTCAATCTCCCCTCGCCGCCCGGCCTCCCGAGTCCGCGTAGCTGGAGACTCACAAACAGTGCAGGTGCTGATGGCAGGTTCTCACCGAACTTCGCTGCAATCCGTGCAGAACGCTCCGTCAGATACTCTCGCAAGGCCAATGCCGCTGCATCACCCAGTGGCACGAGGCGCTGCTTCTGCCCCTTGCCGCGAACGAGAATCGCCTCGTTCCCCCAATGGATATCGTTAAGGTTCAATCCCGTCAGCTCGGCATTGCGAATACCGCATCCATACAACAATTCAAGGATTGCCCTGTCGCGCGCCGGCCAGCTGGCCGCATCATCATCCACGCTCTCAACCACGCGGTTCATTTGTTCGATCGAAGGGACGCGCGGCAGATGTTTCGGCAGCTTCGGCGTAGCGACAAGCGAAGCCACGTTCTGCTCCACATGCCCTGCTCGTGCGAGCCACTTGAACCAGCTGCGGATCGCCGCGAGTGCCCGCGCCGTCGATGCCTTCGACAAACCTCGCTCTAGCAACGTCCCAAGATAGCTGCGGATATGCAGGTGTTCTATCTGTGCCACCCCTGAAACTGCCGGGTGCCGCCCACTCATGTATACGCCGTAATTTACGAGCTCTCGCCGGTACGCGCGCAATGTGTGTTCCGAGGACCCACGCTCATTCGCTAGCACTCGAAGATACTGTTCAACAAAAGGCGTGAGCCACGGAGGCGAGTCTTGGGTTTCCTCCCGTTCGGAAATGTCTCCGTCGCCAATCACGCGGGCTCTCCGTCTTCGCGCGCCAGTTCACTGGGCCGAGCAGCTTGTTCCTCTCGCGCTTTGCCTCCACGAATAACTCTCAGTCCCCGCTTGCTCCCATTTTGACCCAGCGCTACAGACTCATCCTGTGCTCGTGCCTTGGCTCGAGGGTGATGTTCCCGATGAACCTGCTTCAATCGTCCAAGGGCGAGATGTGTGTACACCTGCGTAGTCGAAATGTCAGCATGCCCCAGCATTACCTGAACACTGCGCAGGTCCGCTCCATGCTCAACCATGTGCGTTGCGCAACTGTGGCGCAACTTATGAGGACTCGCGTCTTTGTTGCTCATCTTCACCAGGTGCCACACCCACTGCCGTGTAAGCGGCATCCCTCGCAGCGACAGGAACAACCGGGTGGCATCGTGGCGAGCCGAATTTGTCTTACGCCTCGTGCTGATCCGAGCAAGGTGCGGCCGTCCAATGCGAAGGTACTCCTCGAGAGCCTCCACCGCCGTTCTCCCCAGCGGCACAATGCGTTCTTTGTCTCCTTTGCCTCGCACCAGCACCCGCCCTGAATCGAGGGCAAGATCTCCGGTTCCCAATCCCGTTATCTCCGAAACCCGCAATCCACCAGCGTAGAGTACTTCCAGAATTGCTCGGTCTCGCAATGCTGTCGCCTTCGCCTGGGGATGCTCCGCGGTCATCGCAGCCCTCTCCAGCATCTCGGCCACTTCCGGCTCAGCAAGGGACTTCGGCAACACCTTCCACGCCTTTGGTGATTCGATATTCACCGTAGGATCGTGGTGAGTCCGCCGATCGAGCAAAAGCCACTTATAAAAGCCGCGTAAGCAGCTCAGCTTCCGCGCCGCGCTCCGCGAATCCATCGAATGTGTGCGAAGATGTTCCAGGAACGCAGCCACATCTTGCTGCATCGCGGTCACCAGAATGCCCTGTCTGCCCTCCAGGAACTCGGCAAAAGTCTTCAGATCGCCGTCGTATGCCTCGCACGTCAGCGGCCGCAACCCCTTCTCAACACGCAGATACGATTGATAATCCTTCAGCAGACCGAGGTTGCTTTCAGTGCCCACACGTCTGATTATCCCCGTGTCCGCCAGGGACTTGGGTTCCCTGACAGAGTGACTGAACCTCGTTCATCAAGGCATCAAGTTTGTTAACCAGTTGTTTTGCTCATTTCTGAAACTTCCGATCCTCAAGGGACGCGATATCATCGCGCAACAAGCGCCTTGACGCGCGATTCCAGTTGCTCGAGGTCTGTCTCGCCCTTGAGCTTCGTCACTACAACGCCATTGCGATCGATCAGGAACGTGATCGGCAATCCCAGCACTCCGCCATACGCCTCGCCGAGTTTCGCATCTCCCATGACGACAGGAAAAGCCAAATGGAGGCGACGCACCGTCCTGCGCACCGGCGCTTCTCCGTCGTCCATCGAAACAGCCACAACCTGAAGCCCCTTTGCACCGTACCTCTTTTGCCATGATTCAAACCGCGGCAGCTCAATTTGGCACGGGGCGCACCACGTGGCCCAGAAGTTCAGAAGCACAACCTTCCCGCGAAATTCCTTCAGATCGATCTGGCGACCGTCCAAATCGCCGCGAACAAACTGGGGAGCCGGTCTTTCTACGAGGTTCGATGTGGGCTGCGTCATTCCCCCGCGGGGCATAAACGTGATCGCACAACCCAGCAAAACCAGAACTCGGATCATCCGCATGGATAGAAATCTATTCTCCTCTCTCCACGGGATACCCTTTGACTGCCCAGTCATCTCCGAAGTTGTTCGGCAGGTACAAAGCCTTTACGTTCGTGAAACCAAGATCACGCAATTCTTTATACGCTGGGCCGATATTCGGACATCTTCCCCACGGACAGCATCCGCAATAAATGACGATCAGCTGGCTCTTCTGGAGCGGTGCCGCTAACTTTTTCAGCAAAATCGCCCCATTCGCTTGCGAACCCGGCCCCGCGAATCCGGCGTTAGGAATATGTGCCTGTTGAAACATCACGAATGAACCCACCTGAAATACGACCGGCCGTTCTGTCCCGCTGGTTTTCAGCATTCCAGCCAGCTCTGCCGGCTGTATCAGCTGCCCCTGGGGCACGGTCATTGCGCTCAGGGGGGCGTCGTCAACATTCGAAAACTGCGCCTGTGCTCCAACTCCGGCCAGCATCCCGATAACCACAACAAAAACAATGATTTTCGACCAAATCCTCACGCTCATCAATGACTCCTCGGATAACCCATCATTGTATCGGTCCGTGCACTTCAGCCCTGTGATCGACGACAATAGTCTTGGAGATCTTTACTAAAGGACCAAAGTCGCTTGTCATCAACAGAGCTCGAAGTCACCCGCTGGACCGCTCAACAACTTCAGCACCTCGTTCTTCAGTCCGCTCCTAAGATCGCGATCTTCGATTGCGACGGCACCCTATGGGGCGGGGACGCCGGCCACGGCTTTATGGTCTGGACAATGGATCAGGGCCTGGTCTCCCGCTCTACCTGCGATTGGATGGACACCCGCTACCGCGCCTACCTCGCTGGAAATGTCACTGAACTTCAGATCTGTGGAGAAATGGTCCAGATGTATGCCGGTCTTCACGAACAGGAACTCCGCTCAGCCGCTGGCCGTTACTTCAATGACCACGTGCGGCCACACATCTTCAGCGAGATTTCCTCGCTCGTCTCAGGCCTCCGAAAGGGGGGTATCGACCTGTGGGCCGTCAGTTCCACGAATAAATGGGTCATCTCCGAAGGTGTTCAAGATTTCGGAATTGCCGAAGACCACGTCCTCGCCGCTGAAGTTAAAGTCACCAATGAAATCATCACCAGCGAACTTGTCGACGTACCCACCGGGCCGGCTAAAGCCGCCGCCCTCCGGCGCATCGGACTCCCCAACCCCGATGCCGTCTTCGGGAATTCACTTCACGATCTCGCCATGCTCGAAATCGCTTCGCACCCCTACCCCGTAAACCCATCGCTCGGTTTGCTCCAAGAGTGCGCGAAGCGCGGTTGGGGCTACTTCCGTCCTCGTGAGGTCATCGAAGCGCCTGCTCCTGTCGCTGGGGAATGACCCCCGAAACCTTCAACTCCTGAACGTCGGATCGGTAACCGTTTCAGCCAATGAAACTGTCGCCCCGGTCACATCCACGAGGTAACTGAGCATTTACACTAGGGATGTGGAAGACCCGCAGCCCATTTCCAACTCGCGCCCTGCGGGACCGGCCCTCCGTTTCGTCGTTGCAGGACTGCTGGTTCGCGATGGTCTCGTCCTGATCTGCCAGCGCCGCCCCGATCAGCCAATGGCCTTGCAATGGGAGTTTCCCGGCGGGAAAATTGAACAAGGAGAGAGCCCCGAGCAGGCTCTCTCCCGCGAACTCAACGAAGAACTCGGCATCCGCGCCATCATCGGACCTCACGTTACCCACATCCGCCATAACTACCGCCACGGCGGTGCAGTCGACCTGCAGTTCTACGCCATAACCTCGTTTGAAGGCGAACTTGAGAACAAGATCTTCCACCAGCTCAAGTGGGTCAAACTCGAAGAACTCCCCGAGTATGATTTCCTCGCCGCAGATCGCGGCCTCATCCGCGACCTCGCCGCGGGCAAACTTCTCTAGTTCCATCCAGAGCCCAATGTCCGCTCGCGAGTTCCCCAGTCTTATGTCCTGAGGTCCTTGCTCCCCTTCACCAGTCCGAGTCGCACCAGGCTCTCAGCGGTCCTCACAATACTTTCTTCGCGCGACCGCGGCGACCACCCCAGCACCTTCTGGGCCTTCTCGCTCGTCGCATTCTTCCACTTCCCCAATTCAGGAATTATCTGTTTCACTGCCGGATCTTTGAAACGCGCCAGCCTCACCAGCCAGTCCGGCAACTGTCGCGTCGGCACTCTCCTGGCTCTCTCACCCATCCGCTCCTTCAGCGCACGGGCAATCTCAATCAGCCACATAAAATCGCCTGCCAGTGCCAGAAACCGCTCCCCCTTCGCTGCCGGATTCATCATCGCCCGCAGGTGTAGATCAGCTACATCGCTCACATCGACAACGCCAAGACACATCCGCGGCACCCCCGGCAGTTCTCCATCGAGCATCTTCTGAACAAGCAGAATGGAGGTCGCATAGTCAGGTCCAAGAACAGGACCGAACACTCCAACCGGATTCACCACCGCTAATTCCAGACCCGCACCCTCACGATCGATAAAATTCCAAGCCGCCCGTTCTGCCAGCGTCTTCGATTTCGTATACGGCATCACGTCCAAGCCGCTCGGCTCCGTCCAGTCCCTTTCGCTGAACGGCGCCTGCCTTTCCGGATGGCCATATCCAATCGCCGCAAACGACGACGTCAGCACCACCCGTTTTACGCCCGCATCGCGCGATGCCTTCAGCACCCGCAGCGCTCCCTCCCGCGCCGGCAAAATCAGCTCGTTTTCATCCTTTGGCACCTGCGACGGAAATGGCGAAGCAATGTGCAGAACGTACTCGCAACCGGAAACTGCAGCCGGCCATCCCGCATCGCTCATCAGTTCAGCGGCCACAAACGACAACTGATCGCCCGGCTCTGCTCCGCCGTTCCTCAGCATGGCCCGCACTTCGCCCTCGCGGCTGAGATTCCGCAACGTCGTACGCACCCTGTGCCCCGCTGCCAGTAGCTGCAGAATCGTGTGGCTCGCGATAAACCCCGTCCCGCCTGTGACTAGAACCGTATTCATTCGCTCACTCCGATTGGCGTGTGAATCAATCAGCTATCAGCAAATCAACTGTGGGACATAAAGAGCATGGCCATTGTCATGCCAATCACGATGATGCTTGTTCCCCACGCAATTACGTTCCATAGAATCGAATTCCGATGCTCTCCCATCAGGTCCTTCCGGTTGATAAGCAGAAGCATCAGGATAATGACAACCGGCAACAAGACCCCGTTGAGCACCTGCGAGTAGATTGCGAACCGGATGAGGCTGGTATCCGGCAACAGCAGAACAGTGCATGCCCCGCCCACAATCAGTCCCGTATAGAGCCAGTAAAAGAACGGCGCCTCGTGAAAGCTCTTATCCACGCCGGATTCAAATCCCAGGCCCTCGCAAACGGTATACGACGTTGAGAGCGGGAGAATCGACGCCGCAAACACAGACGCGTTGAATAACCCAAATGCAAACAGGATAAATGCGTAGTCTCCGGCCAGGGGTCGCATCGCCTCTGCGGCGTCCGACGCCACCGTGATCGCACCCATCCCGTGTACAAACAGGGTTGCCGCGCATGCAACAACGATGAACCACGCCACTATATCCGTGAAAAAGCTGCCAACGATCACGTCCAGCCGGGACGCCGGGTAATCCTTGACCCGGATGCCTTTCTCAACCACCGACGATTGCAGATAGAACTGCATCCATGGCGCGATCGTGGTGCCCACAATGGCAATGGCTGTATACATGTAATCGCTATTACGCCAGACCGACTTGGCTGGAAGTTGAACGGTTGCGAGCAATGCATGGTGCCAGCTTGGCTGGCTCAGCACACCGGCAAAAATGTAAGAGATGTAGACCACAGATGCGATCAGGAAAATCTTTTCGGTGCTCTTGTAGCTCCCCTTCACCACTAGCGCCCACACCAGCGCTGCGCACAGGGGCACGCTGATGAATTTCGTCACATGAAAAAGATGTAGCGATCCCGCGATCCCAATGAACTCCGTCACCACATTCGTGTAGTTCACCACCACCAGCAGGATCATCAGCACGAACGTCAGCCGCAATCCAAACTCTTCGCGGATCAGGTCGCTCAAGCCCTTGCCCGTCACCACGCCCATCCGGGCGCACATTTCCTGCACAACAATCAGCGCGATTGTAATCGGAAGCATTGTCCACAGCAGCGTGTAGCCGTACTGCGCGCCTGCCTGGGAATAGGTGAGGATTCCGCCCGAGTCGTTATCGACGTTGGCTGTAATAAATCCGGGGCCAAGAATGGCCGCAAACAGCAGTAACCGGTTTCGCCAGCGTCTCCACATGCGCTCGGTGCATTCCTATGGTGGGTTCATTTCCTGCCAAATCGACCATAACAGGCCACACCGCGATTGGACGAGTGAGATCCGTGAGTGTCCAGAGCAGATCTTACTTCGCCAAAATGAAATCACAAGGCATTGCGTTTCCACACGTCAGCGTGTCGATAGATCGAAACGGCACTATGGGCAGTTAACGCTTGTTAATACATATATATCTTGGTACATTGGTACCAATGACCGCTATAGCCGAGAAAGAACACCATCCACTCGTCGAAGTCGAGCGTGTCCAAACCGGCGTTCGCCTCGAAAAACGCATGCTCAAGGTGCTCAAAGCCATCGCCGAACTGAAAGACATGTCTCTTGGCGATCTCCTCGAAGGCATCGTTCTCCATGCATTCGAAGGTAAAGCCCCCTTCTCTTCTCAGACCCTCAAAGAAATCGAGCAGTTCAAATCCCTTTACGGAATGACTCTCAAAGCCTCAGATAGCCATCACCTCAGGGAGCGCAAACGATGACCGCACTCGCCATCCACGCTGCATCTTGTCTCGCCGCGGCCGTCATTAGCTCCTCCCCTCTCGCTCAATCATCTGCGGCACCAACTCAACTTCTGCGCACGCAGAGTGCCTTCGACATCATCGTGCCTCTGCCTTATGCCGAAGCCGCGCCTCTCTTCGGCCCTGAAGGTGAAAGAGCCTGGGCTGGCGAACATTGGAACCCGCAATTCGTCTATCCCCTCCCCGCGCACGACGAACAGGGCGCAGTCTTCACCCTCCAGCACGGTCCCGTCACCGCAATCTGGATCAATACGCTCTTCGATCTCGATGCCCGCCACTTTCAGTACGCCTATCTCATTCCGGATATCCTCGTCACCTTCATCGACCTCCGATTCACGTCCACCAGCGCCACCACCACAGCAGTCCACGTCGTCTACACCCGTACCGCACTCACTCCTGAAGGCAATTCGCACCTCACCACCTTCACCGCCAGCGATAAGTCCGCGTCCCACGGCTGGCCACGGGCCATCGACGCATACCTCGCGTCTCGCAAACATTGATCGACATCCCTCACTTTCAACTGTCATCGCGAGCAAAGTCGAGGTTACCCCGCAGTTGCTTCGCAAGTTCGCTGGTTTCGGACCACCAGCCTGCTATATTGAATCGTCTTCGCGAACTGCTTTCTGAATCACTGAATAAGGAGCCCCGATGCCTTCATTCGATCCCAATGATCCAATCTCTTCCGCGATGGAACCCAACGCCCCGACTCGCCGCAAAATGCTCGGCACGCTCGCTGCCGCAGGCGCTCTGCTCGGCCTCGATCCCACGGCTTCGGCCCAATCCAAAAAGAAACCGGCAGAGCCGCTTGCAACTGCAACACCGCCTCCGGCCCCCGAAGCTCTTTTCGCCATGGCCCACCTGCGCGACTACAAATGCCACCGCTCCTCAAGCTGGGACACCACAGGAGGCAACGCCGACTTTCGCCCCGTCGATCCCGGCGCTTCCCTCACCCTCCTCGATGTCAACGGTCCCGGCGTCATAACCCATATCTGGTTCACCATCAACTCCGACGACCATATGCACCTCAAAAACCTGGTGCTCCGCGCCTGGTGGGATGGCGAATCCTCCCCCTCCATCGAAGCACCCATCGGCGACTTCTACGGCCTCATGCTCGGCGAATACTTCAACTACCAGTCGGCCCTGCTCGCCGTCGCACCTCAAAAAGCCCTCAATTGCTATTTCCAGATGCCTTTCGGCTCCGCAGCGCGTATCACGCTCACCAACGAGGGCAAGGTCCGCACCAATAGCCTCTACTTCGCCGTCGACTACACCACCGTCGCAGCGCTTCCTCCCAACCTCGGGCGCTTCCACGCACAGTACCGTCAGGCTGCACCCTGCAAGAAATCTGGCGACACCAGCGGCAAGAATCTAAGCGGCGTCGACAACTACGTCTTCTTCGAAGCCACTGGGCGCGGGCATTTCGTCGGTGTAACCCAGGGCGTACTTCAGAACTCCGATGGCTGGTTCGGCGAGGGCGACGACATGATTTTCATCGATGGCGAACCGCAACCGGTCATCAACGGGACCGGTACCGAGGACTACTACAACGGCGCATGGGACTTCTATGGAAACGCCTTCGCCAACCAGCGCCAGGGCGCGCCCTTCATCATCGATCCGGAACGTACCGGCGGTCGCTACTGCCTTTACCGCTGGCACACCGAAAGCTTCATCACCTTCGAAAAATCCATCAAGGTCACCATCGAACACGGCCACGCCAACGACCGCGCCGACAACTTCTACTCCGTCGGCTACTGGTACCAGACCGAACCCCACGCCGAGTTCCCGCAGCTTCCGCCTCCTGAAGCCCGCGCACCAAAGGTCATCATGTCCTGACGAGCAATCATCTCCGTGTGTGCACATTTCGCGGGTGCCCTATCCTAAACCGCAGCATTACGGTTTAGGGTCGGAACGGATCGCAGCCACATCCTCGCGCGATTTCTTCGTCAGGCAGCTGCCTTCAGCATCACAGGAATCGCAGCCGGTCTGATCGTCGCCCTGCCTTGCGCACGCTTGCTCAACAGCCTTTTGTTCCATACCAGTCCCACAGACCTCCATTGGTGCGCTCCTGGTGGTAGCACTGGTCGCTGTCGCGGTACCAGCCGCCCAGGCCGTTTCCGTAAACCCGGTGCAAGCCTTGCGCTCCGAGTAGGTTCGGCCGTGCAAACAGTTCCCTCAATACCTCAACCCAAGCCGCATCGGAAATTCGTCCTCGCCCTCTTCCACTTCCGGCTGCATACTGTTTATCCGCACAACCTCGCAATGACGATACCGGAACCACCAGTGGCCCACCAGTACCACCAGCCCTGCAACTCCGAAGTGCGCCCAGCTCTTCTCGATCCATATCTCCGCCCCTAAGGCGCCACCAGCTACAAACGGGAAAAACGTAAAAAACTTTAGAAGTGTGAACGCCAGATTCGGCCTCTCACCTCCACCTTCTCCCGTGAATGGCACCGTCAGCACCTGCGCAAATGCCGCATCCGTCAGCAGTACACAGATTCCTATTCCCACCAGTAGCTGAGCCGCCGTAGCCTCGACGCTCAACAACTCACCCGGCGCGACGGCCCTCAGTCCCGCGATGACTGCCGCGGTCACGGACAAAGAAGAGAGAAACACCCACCTCTTCGCAGCCCTCAATTGCACAATCGCCGCATCGAAGTGCGCCGGTCGTCCATGCGTGAATCGAAAAACCCATCCGCCGCGCTGATTGCCTGACGAAACGAACGCGGTTCGCAATCCAACCACTACCCAGAAAGCAACCATTCCGGCGGCCATCCGGATTCCATCCGCTGACGCCTCCGCCTTCAGTTCTCCATTCGTCGCTGTCAGTCGCAGCACAGTTGCAATCAGCACCGACAAACCGACTCCGCCATATAGCACCAGATAGATCCGGTAACGAGGCACGCGTAGCAAGGTCTGATTGATAAAGTGAAACACTGCCCGCCCAATCGGAGATCTCACAATCAGCGCGTGCACCATTCCATTCAAAGGCCCAACCGCGCGGTTGCGACTGCTCCTCGCCGCAGCTCCCTCCAGCAGGTATTTCACCCGCCGCAGATATGAAGCCGGATACATCACAATCGCGATCAGCAAGGCCCCAGTGAGTGCCATCCAGCCGGTCATCCCCAGCTTCTGAAACACCGGAATCGCACCATCGCCGCCGACGAAGCTCTGGTACATGCCCAAAAACCAATACGGCGGGAACCACATCACCCAGCGGTTTCCAGACTGCAAAAGCGCAGGTGTAACCCCCGAGATCACCGGGAACAGAAGCAGCAACATCACCAGTCCCGCTACGGCCGCGCCTTGAAGCAACAGCGATACCTGCCGAAACAGCCTCTCTCCCAGCAGAGCAAGCAGTACGCTTTGCACTGCGACAACCAAACCGGCTGCAAACAATCCGCCCGCAGCAACCGCGGCCACATGGCCCATCTCGAGCCGAAGCAGATTCGGCGGATCTGTCGACATGGGCATAATCAGCGGAGCCAGGAAATTTGCGTCGAACAGAAATCCCGCGATCAAGATCCCGATCGCTGTTACCCGTCCCATGAACATCCGCCAATGCCGAACCGGCAGCGCGCCCATCACCTGGATGTCCAGCAGATCCGGGAAGAACAGATCCCACTCGAACACCGTCACCAGCCCCATCACCACAAACGAATACATCACAAAAAAGAAATGATGATTCATCTGCACCCAGTAGGGCGGCGGATCGGGAATCGAGCCTGGATGTGGCGGATACACAATGACCGGGTGGTAGATCGGCCACAAATAAATGGCAACAACCAGCCCCGGCAGCCCCGCCGCAAACGCCAGTTGTACCAGCCGCGTCTTGCCGTCCCCGTCCGGTGAGGCAGTCTCGTGATTGAAGAATCGTTCCAGAAAGTGCCGCACCAGCAGTTGAAACTGACTGCGCTGGGGTTCCAGTACCGGTCCCATCGCCGCCTGCACATTCAACGACAGCACCGCCGGTTGCGCATCGCTGGCCACAATCAGCCTTTGGAATCCATCACCCATGGGACACCCGCATGATCTCGACAATTCTCTCCGCTGCTTGTCGCGTGTCCTGCTGCTCCACCAGTTGAGCGAATACGCTCTCCAAGCTCGGCAACCCCTTCAACGATTTCAGTTCGTCGGGAGCCGCATCCGCCAGTACTCGCCCTTTTCCGATCACGATCACCCGATTGCACACCTGCTCCACCGTCTCCAGCACGTGCGAGATGTAAAGCACTGCTTTGCCTTGAGCGGCCAGAATCTCCAGTAGGTCCTTGAACAACCTCCCGGAAACCACGTCCAATCCCGAAAGAGGCTCGTCAAAGATCAGCAGCTTCGGATCGTGCAACAGAGCCGCCGCGATCAGCACTCTCTGCCGCATCCCTTTCGAGTACGAAGAAATCGGCGAATACTGCCACGATTCCAGATTCAGCAGCTTCAGCAGTTCCGTCGCCTTCGCCTCGATCAGACCCTCCGTCATCCCTCGCAGCCGGCCCACCAGTTGCAGATACTCCAGTCCCGAAAGATACGCATAAAGATGTGCTTCCTCCGGTACGTACCCCAGCACCGCTCGGTAAGCCTCCATATCGTCCCGGATATTCCGGCCCTCAAACAACACCTTGCCTTCATCCGGCCGCAACATGCCCGTAATCATCTTTACGGTCGTGGACTTCCCCGCCCCATTCGGCCCGAGGAAGCCCACGATCTCCCCCGCTCCAACCCTGAAGCTCACATCTACCACCGCCGGAATCGTTCGGAAACTTCGATAAAGATGCTGAACCTCAAGCACGGGCGCTTCTCCCTATGTAGCATTCAACATATGCCAACAAAAAATCTTGTCAAGTAGATTGCTACATACGATAAAATGCCGCTCATGGCCGCCGAGGCAAAACTCTCCCATACCGCCGCGATGATCCTTCAAGCAATTTCTGCCGGGTACGTCTACGGTTTCAGCATCATGGAGGTCACCGGGCTCCCCAGCGGCACCGTCTACCCCGCCATGCGCCGCCTTGAACGCGACGAACTCATCCGCTCCCAGTGGGAACGACAGTCCATTGCCGATGCGGAGCAACGCCCACCTCGTAAGTACTACAAGCTCACAGCCGCCGGACGATCCACGCTCGATGCTTCCCGCAAGCGCTATCCGTTGCTCGAGCGGCTCATGCCGACTGAGGAGGCTCGTTCCGTATGAAATCTCCTTCCGATGTCGCTCTCTCTGCTCTGCAGCGGACCATGCTGCATACCGCTTCCCTCCTGGTTCCCTCCACTGACCGCGCAGAGTGGAACTCAGAGTGGTTCGCAGAACTCTGGCACGTGCGCCACTCCTACGCCGGCATCGATGAGTCGATCTCTCTTCAGGGACACTGCGACATTGCGCGCTTCTGCCTCGGCGCCTTCGCCGACGCCCTCTGCATGCGCGAGAATTCGGTCAAATCCCCACACCGTCCGCCCCATATGCATGGATCAGCCGCCCAGACCCTGCTCTGGCTGGCCGTGATTCTGCTCGTCTGTCTCTTCATCACCAGTTTCCTTCCTGGCGTGCAGGCCGAAAACGAAGCCTCGCGTTTTCAGATCAGTTCCAACGCCCTGCTCATAGCCGAGTCAGCCGATGACGGTGCTAAACCATCCATACCCGCTGGTCTCTACATCGACTGGAAGACCACGCGTCAGCGATTCTTCCAAGAATTGGCCTTTTACCACGTCACGCGCGAATCCGTTCAGTCCGGCACTACACGCGTCTCCTGGAATGTGGCGCGCTCCTCGAACAATCTTTTCTCTCTCCTCGGACTTCCCCTCATGCACACGATCGATGACGACGCAGGCCTTCCCTCCGTCATCCTCAGCCACGATGCATGGATGCACTCCTTCGCCGGTAACCCCGACATCGCAGGCCGCGTTCTGAAGGTGGGTCACATCGACGCCCGCATTGCCGGCGTCGCACCTGCTGGTGCTTGGCGACTCCCCGGTTCGCCCGACCTCTGGCTGCTTCACCCGGACTCTCAGATCGCCGCAGATCTCCCCCGTAGAACTCCCGGATATGTGATCGCTCAACTCTCGCCCCGCGGACAAGCCGCAATCGAGCAATCAGGAAACGGAATTTCCGCGCGCAACCTCGAAGATCTCCTCATCGACCTATCCGCAACCTCGCTCTCCGCGCCAGTTGAGGGCCCTTGGAATCTTTACGAGTTTGCCCTTTTCCTTGCGCTCATCGCGCTTCCCGCTGTCTCCTCCGTCTCGCTGGGAGAGACACACCTGACACCGCATCGCCCCTCGTTCAGAGAAACCGTGCGCCGCTCCCTCTTCCTTTGCGGCAAATTTTTCCTCATCGCCGGAATCGGCCTCTTCGGCTCCTTCGATATCGCCTATTGCGCCACCTTCAGTTACTCTCCTGCAGCAGAGTGCCTGCAACTCGTCTCCTGCTTTGCAATCTGCCTCATCGGCTTCCGTTGGGCGTTAGCAGACCAGCGCCAACGCTGCCCCGTCTGCCTGCGACGCGTTACTAACCCAGCGAGCGTCGGCCTCGCTTCGCGTACCTTCCTCGGCTGGAATGGAACCGAGATGATCTGCATGGGTGGGCACACACTCCTGCATGTGCCCGCCCTTCCCACAAGTTGGTTCAGCGACCAGCGCTGGCTCTACCTGGATAGTTCCTGGCAGTTCCTCTTCGCCGACAGTGGAATCTACTGACTACCGTTCGTTTGAAATTCTTGTCTTCGAATAAATAGCTGCCTACTTCCCGCCTTGCTTGCCACCTCCGGCGATTTGCAGGTCGTTATCGACTGAGAAGACCCCGGGTGTCGAATTCGCCTGGATCGCAGCAATATCGGCATCTGCTTTGCTGTCCACAACTCCCGACAGGATCACGTTTCCGTTGTTCACAATAATGTGAATCGCGTGATACCCAATCGGAGGATCGGCCGTGATGCCGCCCGCCGCCCGCGCCACGGATGGCGCCTCCCCAAACCCTGGGGGCGCGCTCGTGTACTTCCGCAGCGTTGGCTGCGAATAGATACGCCGGTATACAGAAACGCGAATGCGATCATCGTTCGGAGACGGCGGTAGCACCTGGATTTGGTTATCTACGCCTTCCACCCCTTCGATCCCCTTCACAACCTTTTCTGCTTCCGACTTCAGCGTTGGCCTCGATGCATATCCCTTCAACACCACCGTCTTGCCCTTGAACGCAAACCGAAGGGAATCGAAAACGCTGTAATCCGAAAGGCTCGTAAGCCTGCCTCGGATCTGCTTGATGATGCTGGCGGCCAACTCAGGTGACCAGGTATTGCTGTTATCTTGCTCGACTGCCGCATTGTTGCTTTGTTCGGCGGGACTGCCGTTCTGCGCAATTGCCCCTGCGGGCATCAGCAGCAGCGCCCCACATAAACTCGCCAGAAATGTCGATTTCTTCACATCTGCTCTCCTTCCCGGAATTTCACTCCAGCTACATCGGATGCACTGCAACAACGAAACGTGCGTTTCCGATCGCCCGCGCCTGGAATTCTATCCAGCGGGCACGCTCCACTCGGCTTAATCAAGATACTGAAGTATTCACTTGACAATTACTGGAGTCCGTCCGATACTGAAGTCACTGCTTCAGTCTTTCCGAAGCTCTACAACCGAAGCAGAACAGGAGGATCAGTCCAATGCCCGAACCAGCCGTCACTCACTCCACCTTTGTCGTCGAGCGCACCTATCCCCAATCGCCTGACCGCGTCTTCGCGTCCTTCGCGCATCCGGCACGCAAGCGCCGCTGGTACGCCGAAGGCGATCACGAAATCCAGGAGTACGATCTCGATTTCCGAGTCGGCGGCAACGAGCGCTTTCGCTACCGCTTCAAAGAAGGCCACCCCATCGCCGGCTCTGAAATTAATAATGAATCCACGTATCACGACATTGTTCCCCAGCACCGCATCGTCTTCACGCAGAAGATGGCGCTCAATGGAAAGCCGGTCTCCATCGCTGTCATCACGCTTGAGTTCCTCGTCTCCAGCAATGGAACGGATCTCATCCTGACCAACCAGGGAACCTTTCTCGACTGGCCAGATGGCGCAAAGATGGTGGAGCATGGCTGGAACAGCCTCCTGGATCGCCTCCGTGCCAATGTTGTCGCCTAAGTCCTGCGCGAAACCGAGATCGCAATGCCAAAGCCGCAACCACAAACCGATCGCCTCTTCCAAGCGCTGGGAGATCCAACCCGCCGAGCCATTCTCGACTTGCTGAGCCGGGGGCCCATCTCCGTCACGCGACTGGCTGAACCCCTTGGCATCACTCTCACCGCGGTCGGCCAGCATCTTCAAATCCTCGAAGACAGCGACCTAGTCCGCACAGAAAAACTCGGCCGCGTCCGCACCTGCAGAATCGAACCCGCAGGCTTCAACCGCCTCGAAAAGTGGATCAAAGACCACCGTACCCACTGGGAACTCAGCCTCGATCGCCTCGGCGACTTGCTCTCCGAAGAAGACAAAAGCTTATAAGCACCAAGTCATAACGAACCGCAAGCCAGGAGGAAAGCCATGTCCAAAAATGTTCCCGTCTCTCGTCGCAAATTCGTCGTTTCCGCCCTCAGCGCCGCCGCGCTCGGCGCAACTCCTCCGCCTGCCTTCAGCGCGCCCGTAAGTCGCGCTGCCGACAGGGAGCCTCAATTGAAGTTGACGCCCTATCTGCTCTTCGATGGCACCTGCGCGGACGCAATGCGCTTCTACCAATCCGTCTTCGGCGGAGAACTCAATGTTTCCAAAGTCAAGGATTCAGTGATGAAGAACCAGATGCCGCCATTCCAGCAGGATAAGGTTCTCAATGCCCGCCTCCAGAGTGCCGGCGTCGAGTTCTCCGCCTCCGACTGGCTTAGGCCAGACGAAGCCCGTGTGCGCGGCAATACTGTCTGCCTCTATCTCCGCGGTGGCACGCGACCTCAGCTCAAAACTCTTTTTGAAAAATTATCCGATGGAGCCCAAGTCACCGATCCGCTCAAAGCTCAGCCATTCGGAACCTACGGCGCACTCAACGACAAATTCGGTGTCCGATGGATGTTCTGGACCAACGAAAAAGGTGCATAGCCGCACGGATTCGAAGCGGTCGACGAGCTACACCGCCCCGCGCATCAACGAGTCCACCACGTCTGCTGCACGGTAGCTGTCTTCTCCCGGCGCTAGAAACGCGGCCACGCGATTGACATCATCCCCCACCGTTACCAGCGGCGGCTCGGCGATCCCGTCTGCGCGTGTCTGCGAATGTCCGATGTTCGCGAGCAACGCATTGCACAGGCATTTCCTTCCGGCGGTATTCTCGATTTGCCCGCCCTTGGAAAAATACGAGGCCTCTGGCTCGGCTGCACATCGGTATGCGATCTTTCCGTCTTCCGTCCAGTAAGCCTCACGCAAATACCCCAGATCGCAGACGCGCGTGCGCGCGGCAGCCACTCCCGGATCGGAGTAGGTTCCGGCAAGCTGAGCCACCTTGAACGGGAATCCCGTGGGCGAGGCCACTGGATCAGTGAAAACTCTCGCCGTACCTTGCGCTGCCTGCGCCACCAGCATCTTTTTCAGATCGTGCCGTAGTCCCGATTCCTCGCTGAACGCAAATGCCGTACCCACCTGCACACCGGCAGCACCCTGCTCGAGGGCTTCGTGCAACTTCTCCGCACTTCCATAACCACCCGCCAGCCAGAACGGCACCCCCAACCGGCGCAGTTCCTCCACATCAACGCGGTCGCGTTCTCCATACACCGGCTGCCCCGAAACATCCAGCGCACCTTTGCCACGCGGGGGAGCATTATGCCCCCCCGCAGTCGGACTCTCGATGATGAAACCGTCGACCTTCCCCGATGCCCGCCGCAACATTGTTGCCGCCAATGTGTTCGACGAGACAATAGCGAGGAATCTCGGCCGTTCCAACGCAGGGAGCGGCCCCTCAGCGTAGTCACTCGGATCAAACCGCATCATCGTATCCGCGGTCGCTGGCGCTCCCGTCACCACCAGTTTGTATTCCCCAGCTTTTCCGGTCGCAAAGTTGTCCAGCACTCCTGGAATATGCAGGGGAATTCCTGCCCCCATCAGCACGTATCCAACACCCGCCAGCATCGCCCCATAAATCGAGGCCAGATGCGGCAATTGCACCTTCTCCAGGAAGTTCACGCCTACCTTGTTCAGATGTCCTTCGCGCGCCAGAAAAACTTCAACGAAGTTACTTACCATCAGTAACTCGATGAGCGTCCGCGGGTCCCGCCTCTGGTGCATCGCAGTCAGCGGATACGCTGTTCCCACAGCCTTTCCGCCCAATTGAAAGTAGACGTTCCAAATTCGCTTCGCCATCTCCGGAAACGGAAACGCATCGAAACCGCGCCTCATGTGCCCGCCGGCGTCCCCATCAGCCAGTCGGCGCACCAGCACCTGGTCGAGCGCGGTCCCCGAAACCACCCCAAGCTGTCCCTGCTTCGAAACAGCCTGCGCGAGTCGCCAGTTCGACACACCGACGCCCATGCCGCCTTGGATGATCTTTGGCATTTGAAACATCGGGTGATTGTTTCACACCCCGAAGCAATTCGTCAGTGACATCTGAACAGGAACTATAGGCTGACAACCAGAAGTTCAAGACCCTTGTCAGTAGCCTTTGCCCCAAGCCGGCGCATTCTCTCTCAGTCTTGTCCCTTGTCCGCTCGTCCCCTGCATTTCAATCCCACGGCGTCTCCTTGAACGCCTGCGCCATTCCGGGATAAAAAGCCAGGTACCCGCAGATGATCAGATTGATGGCTATAGTCAGAAAGAACGAGACCTGCTGCCCCGGCAACATTGGCATAGGCGGTCCCGCTGCCCGGTCCGCCACGTAATTCCCCATCATCTTCGCCGCTGTGGCTCCCGACAAAAACATGACGAACCAACGCGCACGCCAATCCCGGCTGTACCACCGCCACGCCGTCAGTGCATACAATAACGCGCTCACGTAAAACACGCCCTCCGGCGGCATCTGCCTCGGCCACGCATCAAAATTGATCGCAATAAAATTGGCTACCGTGGTATCCGGCGCAAGCCCGACAATCAATGCAAAAACCAGGTTCGCAGCCGACCTGAACACCAGAAGCCAGACAAACAGCCTGATCAGAACCGGCAGCTTAACGGGATCCACCCAGTCGCCCCGATGGGTCGCAGGGCCCTTTTGGTGTGCCTGAGGAACATACGTTTTAATTCCATCCCTCGGCGGCATAGACCATCCCTCAAAGCGCGCGCACCTGTAATCGCAGACGACTACACTCTGCAACTGCCCGATCCCGGACTACTGATCACCGTCTTATAGCTTTTCCCGAAGAAAACTAATCACGTGATCCGCCAGCACCACTCCCACCATTCGCCCCTGCGAATCCACAACTGGCAGCGCATGTAGATTGTACTTGTCGAACATCTCCGCCAACTCGATCTGCTTCATGTCCGCCGGACACGAGAGCACACGTGCTTCAGCTAGCGCGATCAGTTTCGTCTCTGGCTCTGCTACCACCAGCCGGGCCAGCGGAACCGCACCGCGTAGTGCACGCTTCTCGTCCAGAAGATAAATCTCGGTTACCGCTTCGATATCCCCGTCATAGCTGCGCAATGCCGCACCCACCTGCGAAACCGTCGCATCTGTCCCCAGGTAAACGAAGTCCGTCGTCATTGCGCCGGCCGCAGAATTCTCATCGAACTCAAGGAGTTCTGCCACCTCCTGCCGCTCTTCCGGCTCCATCTCTTCCAGGATCGCGTCAGATCTGTCTTCGGGAAGCTCGGCCAGAAGATCCGCCGCTGCACCTGGGTCCATTTCCTCGACTATGTCAGCAATCCTCTCCTCATCCAGCTTTTCCAGAAGCGAAACCTGCAGCTTCGGGTCGACCTCCTCCAGCGTCTCCGCCGCGACTTCTTCATCCAACGACGTAAACACGGCATCGCGCTCCGCCGGACTCAAATCCTCCAGGATCTCCGCCAGATCCGACGGGTGCATCTTAGCCAGGCGCTCATATTCAATGCGCAGTTTCACACGCCGCGCCGGATCGACCTCGATCATGTCCACGAACTGCCACGGTATTCCGCGATCCTTGAATCGCCTCGAAAGCTGATCCAGCTTTGCTTTCGGCAGAATTCCCTTAAAAACCCGCCTGAATGCTCCGCGCAGCCCGACTTCAACCTCTGCCACTCGCAGCAGGTGCGCCGACCCATCGCCCATCCATTCCAGGTCGACATCATTGACGCGAACGACTTTGCGTCCGTGAATATCGATGATCTGCCGGTCAATTAGGTCCTGCTGCAGATAGATGAAATGCCCCTGCTCCCGGAGCGGAGTGATGGCCAGCGTGGACAACACTTGCAAGGTCCCAGCCGCAGTCTCCCGAACCTCCTGCGATGGCACAAGAGACAGACCGGTGCGTGTCTTCAGAACGAGTCCGGCCACCTTGCCCGCATCCGGACCAATAGCCACCGCGATGTCTTTCAGCTTGCCGCACACATTTCCCTGCGGGTCCATTACTGGCGTCCCCAGCAACGCCGTGAGACTCACGCGGGATGTCGTGCGCTGGTTCATACGTCGAGTGTACTGCGCCTCTATACGAGGAACATGGTCGCACCCCAAGAATCGGATGGTAACTGTGATCGTCTACCGGGTCGCCTTACTCGCTAACCATCCTCGCTCGATCAGTTTCTGTGAGAGTCCGAGTATCACCGCAATCACCTGCTTCTCCTCCGCCAGATTCTCCGCCAGAGCATCGTAGAATTCGAACGAGGTGAGTCCGGCCAATCCCGCTGCCCTTTCCTTCGCCCCATCGGTAAGGCTCAAGCGGCTAACGATACACATCGCCGCCCTCAATCTTTGACTGTTTCGATCAGCAATCACCGCTCCGAATTCAGGATCGAAAGCGCCGAGTCCGTGGATGCGGCGGATCAGCAGGCGATTGCTTTCCCAAAACTCGCAAAATACCTGCACATATCCTTGGAGCATCGCCTTAGGTGACCGCAACATCATTACACCCCGCATCCTTCCCATCCCTCCGTCCAATGCGATCACATCAAAGAGTGCTTCGAGCACAGCCGCTTTATTCCCGAACAGATTGTGGACTGTTTGCCGAGTCACCCCACTCTGCGCGGCAAGCGATCCCATGGTCCACTGCCTATATCCATTGATTTCCAGTTGCTCACGCGCCACACGCAGAATCGCTGCTCTGCTCTGCTCCATCTGCTCGGCGCGTTTACCTAACCCATATGGACGCCTCGATATGGACGCGTTTTCTTTCTTCACGGCTCGAGTCTACGTTTTAGATTTTGGTTTGACAACCTGTAAATCGAATGCATACGATCGCCAAATGATCGAGAACAACATCCATTCGAGTGAATCAAGTCGACCGCCGACCCCTCGCAAGGGAATCGACCAGGGACCGCTCTTCTTCTCGATCCGATTTCCCCTCTGGCTGAAGGTCGGATTCGGCGCATGTATGTTCATCGCGATTGCCGTCGTTGTGCGCCGCGCCATCGCTCTGCTCCGGCCCTCTACCGGAATCGCCCCGCCTCAACTGGCCGATCTCGATCGCTGGTTCGCCTCGCACTCCGTGCTCACCTGGATTCACATCCTATGCGCCCTCGCCTTTGTCCTGGTCCTGCCATTCCTGTTCAGAGCGCGAATGGTTCCGTCGGCATTGCTCCGGGCTTTCTTCTTCCTTGGCATCATCACCGGCATCACAGCTTACGGAATGAGTCGATATGCCGTGGGAGGATGGACTGAACGTTCGGCCGTCTTCTTTTTCGATTCGCTGTTCCTCTTCTCGCTCGCGAAAGTGTGGCAATTCTCGAAGCAGCCTGCCAGACTCTTTCAACAGAGACTTTGGATGATACGTGCAACTGCAATCCTGCTGGGCATCGCGACTACTCGGCCGGTAATGGGATTCTTCTTTGCAACGCAGCGCCTCAGCCACCTCACGCCGAGCCAATTCTTCGGCATAGCCTTCTGGATCGGTTTTTCAATCAACACAATCGTTATCGAATTCTGGGTGCGGAAAGTTACCGGCCAAACGGTTCGCGCCTGAATACGATCGTTCCGTGCTTGTTTTCACCACACAAAAGTCAATTGATTCTCAATTTGACTCTGCTCCTGCAAGATGATCTGCCAAAAAAGTCGACAACATTGACCCAGCGCAAATTCTTGCCTCTAACACTCTTCTCCATTCAACAATTCAGGCACCCAAGATTCCTGAACCCGCGCCCAACTCAAACCAATCCTTGACACAAGCAGCTTCAGCAATGAAACTGCCTGCTATAGCGTCTTTTTCCACAACTCATAAAGACGTAATACTTCCTCTCGCGGTAAGGCGTTGGGCTTTGCCATTCCCGGTAGAGGCGGAGACGAAGCCGGTGACCAATCCGAAGGCCGGAAAATTGAGCTTTTCGCTGCCCTCCACGATGGAGAGCGTGAGCGAAGTTGAAGCTGCCGCAGAGAAGTTGGCTGAGGAAGCGGGTATTGACGAAGATGAGCGCTTCCGCATCACCATGGCTGTCCGCGAAGCCGCCGTTAATGCCGTCCTTCACGGTAATGACTATGACCCCGCCAAACAGGTGACAGCAAGCTTCGAGAACAACGGCAAATCCCTCATCTTCACCATTGCGGATCAGGGAAAGGGCGTTGACTGGGAACACCTTCCCGATCCTCTTGCCCCCGAGAACCTTCTCCGCGGCACCGGCCGCGGCATCTTCCTCATCCGCTCCTTCATGGATGAGGTCCACTTCCGCCAACTCCAACCCGGCACCGAACTCACCCTCATCAAACACCTCACTCCGGCCCAAGAACAGACTTAAGGCATCTCCAAACTCTGTAAGTCGTGGATCGCCGAGGAACCGATCCACAGAACTCCTTCAGCTTTGAAGGCTTGCAGAGCGGCGCAAGATGCTATAACTTGTATGACTCACAAAGGAGGAAATTTCCGTGGCACTTACTATCGCTTCCCGTGAATTGGACGGAGTCACTGTCCTGGACCTTAGCGGGCGGATCACCCTCGGCGAGGGGAGTGTGCAGCTGCGGGAGGCCATTCGTGACCTGATCAGCAAGGGCTCGAAGAGCATCCTGCTCAACCTCGGCGACGTGAACTACATCGACAGCTCCGGCCTTGGCGAACTCGTCGGCGCCTACACCACCGCCAAAAACCAGGGCGCCAGTCTCAAGCTCCTCAACCTCACCAAGAAGGTCAAGGACGTCCTCCAACTCACCAAGCTCTACACCGTTTTCGACATTTACGACGACGAAGCCAGCGCCATCGCCTCCTACAAGTAGTAGCCGGCCGCGCACCTCTCCCAGGTGAGTCGCTTCATCCATTTCGAAACAAAGGGCCAATCCCAATAACGGATGGCCCTTTTGTTTTGTCCCAAATCGCCTCTCAGACAGCCACCGCAAACCTGTGCGGGTTCACCCAAGTGTCTGCGGGTTGTGTGCCGTTCCGTCAAAGTTTGAAGTGGTCTTGTAAAGCTCGAACTTCCCTTCCTGTGCCGCCGCACTCGTCCGGTCCAGCAGACTGGCCACCTCGGTCGCGTTCATAGGCTTGAACGTCCGGGCGGCTTGCAGCGCCTGGTCCAGGATTTGTTGACTGTCAATGCCCGTGATCTGCACCGCAATCGGTAGATTGAGGCAATAGTGCAGCGCTTCGATCGGCTTCACCGTATTGCTGTCTAGTATGTGGTGATCACCGAAACATTTCATGCCCAGCGGCGCGATCCCCTCGCGATTCAGTACCGGCACGACCTGCTGCGCGAAGCTGCGGAAATGTGCGTCCATAACATTCAGCGGCATCTGCACCGCGTCGAAATGGAAGTTATGTCTCCGCGCCACCTCCAGCATACGCAAGTGCACATAAGGATCCTTGTGACCTGTAAACCCCACAAATCGAACTTTTCCCGCCTTCTTCGCCGCCATCATCGCCTCCATCCCCCCTCCCTCGGCAAAGATGCGGTCCGGATCCTCTAGCCGGATCACTTCGTGGAACTGCATCAGGTCTACGTGATCTGTTTGCAATCTCTGCAGAGACTCGTTGATCTGCTGCGCCGCGGCTGCCTTCGTCCGGCCATCGATCTTCGTCATCAGCAGCGTTTTGTTCCTGTAGCCATTTTGCAGCGCCTTTCCCATCCTCAACTCACTCTGGCCATCGTTGTAGTCCCAGCAGTTGTCCAGAAAGGTGATGCCGCTGTCGATTGCCTGGCGGATCAGGCGAATCGCTTCCTGCTCCTGAATCGATGCTTTGCCAATGTGGTAACCGCCAAGCCCAATGGCCGAAACGCGCTCTCCCGTCCGCCCCAGGGTCCGATAGATCATGCCTCCGCTACTAGTGGCTTCGCCTTGCGCCTCGGCGGCAATCAACTGCCCCACCGCCGCTGCACCTGCTACCGTTCCGGCAGTCTTCACAAAGTCTCTTCGGTTTAAATCCGCCATTGCACACTCCCGCCATTCCTCGCTTGGATGGCGATGAGGTGCGAGAAGGTGCCGCAGAGTTGGACTTTCAGGAACTCGAATGGGCCCTGTAGGCCGAGGCCAACCCCGTCAGCCTTCCACCGAGACGCTACTGGCTGCTGGCTACAAGCTCGTCTTCGCCCATGACCGGATACTGAACACATACACCCCGATGCAAAACAGGTTCGCCGGAATAAACCCCAGTTGCCCCGTTCGCAATCCGATCACGCAGATAATGCCGCTATTGACGCCCGCGACAGCCAGTCCGGTCCATCGCTTCCGCCCAACCAGAACTGTAGAGAGAACCGTAAGACAACACGACAAATAATCTAACCGGAACACAGCGGACCACCAGCCCCCGGAAACTCATTCGAGAGACACTCCCACTTTGCCTGAACTCCGCCGTGCTTTCGGTGATTTATCGCACTCGCTCCATACCCAAGGTACTGGGCCCTCACCTGTGAAATAAGGAGCCCCAGATCTCGATTCTGAGACCTGGGCATGATAGCTCAACGGTTGAGAGCTTACGGCCGACTCAGAATTTCACGCTCGGCACTTGCTGCGCCGCTGGACTCGCCTTGAAATACGCATCATTCGTGTGATAACCGGCCATCCCCGCCCAGATGCTGTTCGGGAACTGCTGGATGAACGTGTTGTAGTCCTGGATCGCCTGGTTGTAATGCCGCCGCGCCACGCTGATTCGGTTCTCTGTTCCAGCCAGCTCATCCTGCAGCCGCATAAACTGCTCGCTCGAACGAAGATTGGGATAGTTCTCCGTCAGCAGCAGCAGCCGTCCCAGAGCGCCATCCAACTGATTGTTCGCCGCTATCTTCGACTGCGGTGTCTGCGCATTCAGCATGCCTGCCCGCGCGTTCGCGATGTCGGCATATACCGAGTTCTCTTCCTTCGTGAAACCCTTCACGGTCTCCACGAGGTTGGGAATCAGGTCAGCCCGCCGCTCCAGTTGCACATCCACCTCAGACCAGGTCGACTTCACCGTCTGATCCTTGGCCACCATCTGGTTCTTTGCGCTCACATAACTCCCACCCACCAGTAGCAAAGCCACAATAATTACGCCGACTATTCCCAACCCAACCCATTTGCCCATAAGCTCGTCTCTCCTTGATGTTCCAGATAAGTGGTCCTATTCCCTACGTCTCTTGTCCCGAGTCCCTCGTTATTTACTCGTCCCTACGTCCCAGTTCCTCGCTTTTACTCCCCAATCCCTGTTCCCGACTGCCTCGTTCCCTTGTCTGCCATTTTCACCAGCTTCCGCCGGCCCCACCACCGCCGAAGTCGCCGCCTCCAAACCCGCCAAAACCGCCTCCGCCTGAGTCGCCGCCTCCTCCGCCACCCCAGCCGCCTCCCCCAATAAATGGGCCCGGCCCCCCGGTGTATCGCCGCCCGCCCAATGCGCTTCGGAACAGGCCCAGCCAGAACAAGATGCGGAAAAGTCCGAATCCACCAAACATCATGAAAAGAATAATGAACAGGATGATCGCCCCAGCGGGTGATCCATGCTGCTGCCCTTGCCGCACGGGAGGCGGATTAGGTAGATGATCGGTCAGAGTCACGTGCGCGTCATCCGCAATTACCTTGGCCAATTGCCCTACCGCACCGAGAATCGCCCCATCGTAATCCTTTGCGCGGAGATGCGGAACCATCGACCGTCCAACATCGCCAACCCTCGCATCGTTCAGGATCCCTTCGAGCCCGTAGCCAACGTCAATCCGGTATTTGTGATCGTCCACGGCGAGCAACACCAGCAGCCCACGGTCCGACCCCTTTTTGCCCATGTGCCACTTGTCTTCCAGTTCGTTGGCCCAGCCCGCCGCATCCTCACCGTCCAGATTCCGTACGGTGACCACCGCAACCTGCGCATTTGCTTGCGAGTGATCCAACTCTCCGCAAATGCGGTCCAGCTTCGCCACTGTGTCGGCAGAAAGTACGTGTGCAAAATCATTTACATAGTCGGTAGGCTTGGGAAGCTGACTAACCTGCTCGGCCAGCAGACCCTGGAGTGGAAGAAAAACAAGCGCCGCCAGTATGAACCGGCAGATCAGCATTGCACTGCGGTGAAATCCTTTCATCGCACTCCATTGTACGTATCTACCCACCTCGCAGTTCCCAGAACACGAACGCTTACAAAGCGCTCCCAGGCAATTCGTATTCACCAAACCGGATCAGCTCTCGATTTCTCGATCGGCTCAAACCTTTGGTCTTGCAAACTCTTCTAGACGACCTGCATCCAACTTCATTAGGCTTCCCGCACCTACAATTTGGTGTTTTGTGGCCCTGAATCCCAGACTGGAACTTCGAGTGATCCTTCGTTCTACCCTGTCCCCGGGACCGCTTCTAACGCTCCCCCAATTTCCACGGCGCAGCGCCAACTTCAGGAGCTATCCACATGCCTCCTGAACTCAACGAATCCTCCACCACGCCAAGAAGGCAGCCTCTGGAGGTCGGCGAGACTCCCACTGCGCCCCCAGATCCCCGGCATCATCTCGCCGCCCTGGTGGATTGCTCCGACGATCCCATCATCAGCAAAAGGCTCGACGGCACCATCATTAGCTGGAACCCCGCCGCTACCCGCGTCTTCGGCTATCTGCCCCAGGAGATCATCGGAAAGTCGATCCTGACCCTCATTCCCCCGGAACTCCAGCACGAAGAACTCGAGATACTGCGCAAACTCCGCACCGGAGAACGCATCCAGCGCTTCGAAACCGTGCGCATGCGCAAAAGCGGCGAGCGGTTTCCCATCTCCGTCACCATCTCCCCCATCCGGGATGAATCCGGCCAGATCGTCGCCGCCTCAAAGATTGCTCACGATATCTCCGAACGCCACAGGACCGAAGAAGGCCTGTTGCGGCTCGCCGCCATAGTTGACTCCGCTGACGACGCCATTATCAGCAAAACCCTGAATGGCATCGTCACCAGTTGGAACAAGGCGGCAGAGAAGATGTTCGGCTACACCGCCGAAGAAATGATCGGACAATCCATTCTTCGCCTCATCCCCGAAGAGCTCCAATACGAAGAGGACGAGATTCTCTGCAAGCTTCGTGCCTCCGAACGCATCGACCACTACGAGACCACACGCAAAAAGAAGAACGGGGAACAGTTCCACGTGTCGGTCACCATCTCACCCATAATAGACGCGACCGGGAAAGTCATCGGTGCATCAAAAATCGCTCGCGACATTTCTGACAAGAAGCGCGTTGAGCAACTGCTCATCCAGTCTGAAAAGCTTGCTGCAACCGGCCGCATGGCCGCCGCTATCGCTCACGAGATCAACAATCCCCTCGAGTCACTCATTAACATCATTTTCCTGGCCCGCCAGCACTCCAGCCCTGAAAGCCGCGTTTATCAACTTCTCATCACCGCAGAGCAAGAACTTGAGCGCGTATCCCACATTGCTCGCCAGACCCTCGGCTATTACAAAGACACTGGCGCGCCCACAAGCGTTCACATCCACGAGCTCGTTCAGAACGTGCTCTCCGTCTACAACTCCAAAATGCTCTCCGCTGACATCGCGGTCGACTCCCGCTTCAACGACCTGCAGAAGATCAGTGTTAGCAGAGGCGAGATGCTCCAGGTATTCTCAAACGTCGTCGCCAACGCTATCGATTCCATGAAGCAGGGCGGAACACTTACCGTCACTACGCGCAACGTGCTGGCAGAGCCCGAGGACGGCATAGAAATAGTCGTTCGCGACACCGGTATCGGCATCGAGCAGTGCAATCTGCCTCGTGTATTTGAGCCCTTCTTCACCACCAAAGGAATCCTCGGCACCGGCATCGGGCTCTGGGTCGCCAAGCAGCTCGTCACGCGCCGCGGCGGACAGATCACGATCGCCAGCGGCACAACTCCTCTGGATTCTGGCACGACCGTGACAATCTTTCTTCCACTTGCTTATCCGCCATCTTTTTCTCAGGGCGACCTCAATGAACGTCTCTGATCCCGTACCCAACCTGTTTGCCGGAATCAGTCGCTTCTACGCTGCTGATGAGCCCGCAGAATCTCCCACCGACTCTACCTGGAAGCTATCCGATTCTGGTAAACAGCAGGCAGCACGATCCAAGGTCCTCGTAGTCGACGATCAGCGCCTCATTGCCGATACGCTCGCAGAAATCCTCTCCAACGCCGGCTTCGAGGCGGTTGCTGCCTACGACGGTTTCGATGCACTCGACAAGGCCTCGCGCTTTTTGCCTCACTGGATCATCACAGACGTGCTCATGCCTCGTATGAACGGCGTCGAACTCGCCATAGCCCTGCGCAAAAACTATCCAGCCAGCTCAATTCTGCTCTTCTCGGGACAGGCCGGCATTTCAGAAATTCTCCAGAGCGGCGTAAGCCAGGGCTATCAATTCGAACTCATCGCCAAACCCGTCCACCCGATGCGGCTCATCGAACGGCTCAAGGAAAACTAAAAAGATAACTGCGTCACGGTCGAGCACTTTACCCACTACTCCCGATTCTCGAGAACTTGGGAAAGAGCATGACTTACGTCGTGCCGAAAGTGAGCCAAAAGATCAAGGGCTCCAGCCCCTGAGGGATATTTCTACTCGACCCGGAGATTTATGCCATCAGTTCGAGTCTCCATCCGCTCAGCTCCCATACACCGGCACTGATGCCCCATGCACCACTCTTGCTTCTTCGCTGGCCAGGAATAGCACCACCTTGGCAATGTCCTCGGGCTTCGGCCACTTCGCAAAATCCGCATCCGGCATTGCTTTCCGGTTAGCATCCGTATCGATAATGCTCGGCAGAATCGAATTGACACGCACCCCCGTTCCCTTCAAGTCTTCCGCCAATGAATCCATCATGGCAACCGCAGCAGCTTTCGACGCAGCATAAGCTGACGCTCCTCCACCATGATCCACAGCCGCTTTGGCCGCCACATTCACGAGCGCACCCGACTTTTGTTTCAGCATTACCGCAGCTGCCGCCCGCCCCAGCGCATATCCAGAACGTAGGTTCAACGCAAGCATCTTCTCGAACGTCTTCGTCTCCAGTTCCCATAGCTTGATGCCGCCTGCATAGCCTCCCACCGTATTCACCACGACATCCAGACGTCCGTGTCGCTCCACGATCGCATCCACCAACCCTCTCACTGCCGCCTCATCAGTCACATCCACCACATGACCTGCCAAGGAAGCATCATGCTCACCCGCTGCCTGCCGCAAGCTCCCAAACTCAGCACCCGAGCGATACGTCACCGCGACCTCTGCGCCTTCGCCCAGAAAGGCAAGGCTCACCGCGCGTCCCAGCCCACCCGTTCCTCCCGCCACCAGCACAATCTTGCCTTCGAAGCTCACGTTCATTGCACACACCTCATCTATCTGCTTTATACATGTACAAGTCACTCAATCTCTCCAACCAGCCTCTCCCGCAATCCCTAGTTCCTTTTTCCTAATTCTTAATCCCCCCTTCTCTCTCCCTGCCCGTGCCTCCCCGTCTTCTACACTGAAAAAGCCATGACAGACCGCCCTCTCCCCAACGCTCCCATCGCTCGCAAAGATCACCGTCAGACCACCATCCACGGCGTCACACTCACCGACGACTACGCCTGGCTCCGAGACAAGGACTCGCCCGAGGTCACTGAATATCTCACCGCCGAAAACACCTACGCTGAAGCCCTCACCTCCGATCTCGCTCCACTCCGCGACGAACTCTACAACGAGATGCTCAGCCACATCAAGCAGACCGACGAGTCCGCTCCATACCGCGAAGGCGATTGGTGGTATTACGTTCGCACCGAAGAGGGAAAGCAGTATTCCATCTTCTGCAGAAAGCGCGGATCAACCACGTCCCCTGAAGGTCCGGAAGAAATCATCCTCGACGGCAATCAACTCGCCGAGGGTCAAGCCTTCTTCGCCATCGGTGCCACCGACATCTCCGACGATGGCCGCTGGCTCGCCTACACCACCGACGTCACCGGCTTCCGCCAGTATGCCTTGCATATCAAGGACCTTCAAACCGGCGAAACTCTTCCCGACCCTTCGCACCCCGGCCCGCAGGAACGCGTCGGCTCTCTCACCTGGACCTCCAATAACAAGATCCTCTTTTACACGGTCGAAGACGAAGAGCAGAAGCGCCAGTTTCAGCTTTATCGGCATACGCTCCACGCCCCCTACACCGAAGACGTACTCGTCTACCAGGATGATGACGAGCGGTTCAACATCGGTGTTGGCCGCACGCGCGATGGCAAGTTTCTCGTTCTCGAATCCGCAAGCCATACCACCACCGAGTGCCTCATCCTCGCCGCCGATAATCCCACTGGCAACTTCACCGTCATTGCTCCTCGTGAAGACGAACATGAATACTACGTCGATCATCGCAATGGTGAGTGGTTCATTCGCACCAACGATCGCGGCCGCAACTTCCGACTGGTCACCGCTCCCGTCGATTCGCCCTCACGCGGAAACTGGACCGAGCGCATGCCTCACCGCGATGCCATCATGCTCGAAGACGTCGACCTGTTCGCCAACTTCTTTGTTGCCTGCGAACGCGAAGACGGGCTACCCCGCCTGCGGCTCTGGCAATTCCAGGATGAAACTGACGAGGCCAATCCAGCGGGCGAAATCGCCTTCCCCGAGCCCGCCTACAACGCCTCGCCCGGCATCAACCGCATCTGGGAAACAACGCTCTTCCGCTATGGATATCAGTCACTCGTCACGCCCGGCTCCGTCTTCGAGTACGACCTCGAATCTCGCGAATCCACGCTGCTCAAGCAGCAGGAAGTTCCCGGCGGATTCGATCGCACTCTCTATGCCAGCGAGCGCATCCACGCCACGGCACCCGATGGCGCACAGGTTCCCATCTCTATCGTCTACCGGCGCGACAAGTTCGATAGAAACGCGAGTTCACCACTCTACGTATACGGCTACGGCTCCTATGGCTATTCACTCCCGCTCGGCTTCAACTCCAACCGTCTCGCCCTTCTGGATCGCGGCATTGTCATGGCCTATGCGCACATTCGCGGCGGCGGAGATCTCGGCAAGCCGTGGCACGATGCCGGAAAAATGCTCGTCAAACGCAACACCTTCACAGACTTCATCGCCGCCGTCGAACACCTCACAGCCAGCAGCTACTGTGACCCCAAGCGCATAGCCATCGAAGGCGGCTCCGCAGGTGGCCTCCTGATGGGCGCAGTCAGCAATCTCCGCCCCGACCTCTTCCGCGTTGTCCTCTCGCACGTGCCGTTCGTCGATGTGATGAACACGATGCTCGACGCCTCCCTCCCGCTCACCGTCCCCGAGTACGAAGAGTGGGGCGATCCCAATCGCGAAGAATATTTCCGCTACATGCTCAGCTACTCGCCTTACGAGAACCTCAAACCCGCGGCCTATCCAGCCATGCTCGTCAAGACCTCGCTCAACGACAGTCAGGTTATGTACTGGGAACCCGCCAAATACGTCGCCAAACTCCGCACCCTGAAGACCGATTCGAACCCGCTTCTCCTCGTCACCAATATGGAAGCCGGACACGGCGGCGCCAGCGGCCGCTACGACTACCTCAAGGAGATCGCCTTCGACTACGCCTTCCTACTCCGCCAACTTCACGTCATCTGAACTGGCACAGGGCCGCTCAACGCGACTCCTCGCGATGAGCGGGTTCTACATATGTGTTTTCTCTTAAGCTGCTAAAAGATTAAGCGCAGGAAAACGCTTCCCCCGCATGAACAAATCAGAGTGCGAAGAGCCGCGACGCATGCGCCCACAATCCCAACCCCGGATTCGCAATAAAGAACACCTCTTCCCCCTCCACCGTGTTCCATCCATGCGACAACGTATCCGGGTTGTAGCGCGCCATCATGGTGTCCAGTTCGCCATAGCCGAAACCGACACCCTCAATCTCCTCACGCATCAACTCTCCGGGGCACCACGTAATCTTGAACCGCCCCTCTGATGATCCATGAATCAGGTGTGCCGCAGCGCCCAGCTCCGCAGCCAGATCTTCGTTCTCCTCCACTGCCTTCAGCGTTGCCGGTGTCCCGTGATATCCGTATTTCCTGATCAGCCCATCGATCGTTTTGTCTTCGCCAAACTCGCGCACCGCCGGAGCCAGCACGACCAGTTCAGCGCCATCTGATAACGCCATCCGCGTGCGATACACGGCCTTGTTCCCCAGCCATGTTGAATGAAACTCTCGTGGATCGAGAAACACTACCGCTTTCCTGATTGGCTTCTCCACCATCTCGAAGTTCACCTTCACGCTCAACTCCGCCGCGCGATGGAAGCACTCCACATCATCTCCAATAAACAGGCCTCTCACCGCCAGCTCGCCATCAACTGCACGTCCCACCACCGTCTGGACATACACAATCGGCAGGTCGCGCAGAAACTTATCCGATGCATAGTTCAGAACGGCGCGCACCGGATTTTCCGCGCGCCCCATGATCCGCTCCATCCCATACACCGCGCCGAGATAATGGCTGCGGTTAATCCCCATGCGCCCGCCGGTGCCAACCAGAATGTTCTTGTTGTAGTTCGCCATTCCAATCACTTCGTGCGGCACCACCTGCCCAATCGAAAGGATCAGATCGAACTCACCGCCGCAGATCAACCGGTTAACCTGCGCCGGCCACGCAAAATTCAGCTTGCCTTCTGACACCTCGTGGATGAACTCCGCCGGCACCTCTCCAAGTGTCTCTATATCCGACCGCCAGTTGTGCACCTTGAAAAGCTCGTGCGGTATTCCAGGAAACATGTGATCCATCTGCTTCCCGGTCATCGCTGCGTGCGTTCCCAGCGCCGGCAGCACGGCTTTGAGCCGCTCCCCCAGGATCTCGCGCGCCGCGCACGTCAGGACCCCAGCCTTGGAATGCAATCGCGTCATATCCGGAGGCACAGCCAGCACGCGCTCGCGCCGACCGAGCTGTCCAAGTGCCTCCCGCAGCAGTTCCGTCATCTCCTGCGCGCTTATTTCCCGGTCAACACCGCCTACTCCGCAATACAAGGCCATGCCCACCACTCTAAACCCTCGCCGTCTCGGGAGCCCTCCTGGCCCCGGCCAACCGCTTCGAAACGGGATCTCGCCGAACAATCCCCAAAAACCCTCTTGTCCCACACCTCGCTTGGTCGGGTAAAATCCCTCTCACCCGGACAACAACCGATGAGCCAAGCGTCTTCGGTGAAGTTCCGGGCTTCCCCCGATCACTTCAGGAGCTGATGCATGGAGATTGTTTCCGTTGGGCCCGATTGGGCGCAGAAAGTCGTTTGCGGAAGCTGCCGCACCACCATGAATATCGGCCAGTCCGACCTCGGCTGGTTCAAAAAGACAACGTGGGATAAGGGTTACCTCGGCTTCCGCTGCGGCCACTGCCGAACAGTCATCCTCTTCGACAACTCCCTCGCCGATGGCAAGAACCGCGAATGGGTCTTTGCGGAGTGTGATTACCCGCCCATCCACGTCGGTCAAGCGTTGCGAAACAAGAAAGTCGAACCCATCTGACCTGCCCGCACTCAATGAATAAGTCAAGCCGGGATTTCTCCCAGTTGGCATCACCAACGCAAAGTGCCATGCTAGTGGTGGAGTCTATCCTCGTGCCTGATCCCAATCCCATCCTCCTCCTTCACTCCCTTCGCGTCACCCTGGATTCCCTCAATCGCCTCCCCGAGCTGGACCAGCGCTACTGCAGCATTCAAAAACTACGGAATGCACTTCAGAACGAGATTGAAGAGCTCAAGCCTGAAGTCGAACTAGCTGTCCAGCACATGCCCGAGCCTTCCGTAGGAGTGCCCGCCTAAACCGGCTCATTGCCCAACTTCCCCGCCCGACACCCTGAGACTTTTCGACAGGACTCGCCGTAATCCCGGGGTTCTTCCCAGTTGAACGTACTTACATTTTCCTCCACTCTTGTGGCGCTCACTTGGGAGGGGCTTCATGCTCAACTGTCTGTACTGCGAGCGAGGTGATCGCTCGGTGGAAATCTTCGGATTCTTTGTTCACAAACTCTCTGATCGCTGGATTTCATGCCCCGTAAAGAATCCCACGACTCCGTTCGAAAGTGACGTCATTGCCGCCCGGGAAAAAGATCTGAATAGCACGCCACAGCACGGCGGCGTCTCTAGAATCCAGGAACCTCATCCCGGATACAGGTAACTCAAACCGTTGACATGATTAATCAACAGGCTCAACACTTCCTACCCCGATGAAAACGCCCTCTCGTCCAATCCCGGACAACTGGTCGCTCTCCGCTTTTTGATGACTCCACCTCACGAACACGTCGCTTGAGCAGACTCTTGAGAGCAATGAGATCCGGGTTATCCGCAGACAAACCGGACCCTTTCTCAACACTTTCAAGCACACTCTTTACTGTATTTTTGAACTCCTTCGAAGACTGGGCCCGCATATTTAAACTCCATGGCGAGCTTGGATGCACATATCTTTGTACGTGGAGCACACTGCCCCCTCGAATATCGGGCGAGCTTCCCGACTTCCTACTTGGCTACAGTGAGACCACCAGCCAAAGTGAGTTAAGAGCTGAGAATTGAGCTGATACCACGATTTTGAGGTGACAAGTCATTTCCGACTTGATCAAGCGCCGCCTGACCATACCACAGCGTCCGACTGCGTCCAATGGGAGCCTCACAGAGGTGCCACAGCGCAGTTCGCCGTACGCGCATTATTTGGTGGGCAGCGAGGGACTCGAACCCCCGACTTCCTGCTTGTAAGGCAGGCGCTCTAACCAACTGAGCTAGCCGCCCACTCGGGTGGGAGCCCGTTGACGGGCCTTTTTCCATCATACCAGCC
>Ga0157370_10000108_pt1 | contig 95258 bp, 130 predicted proteins | sample C35metaG_FD_113463 | JGI IMG/M metagenome (GOLD analysis project Ga0157370, IMG submission 113463) | Corn rhizosphere microbial communities from Kellogg Biological Station, Michigan, USA - C3-5 metaG | ecosystem: Host-associated > Plants > Roots > Rhizosphere > Soil | place: USA: Michigan...
CCACACAACTTTTCGAAAGTTGCACCATAAGCCTCTCGGACATATCTCCAAAACTTTGTCTAATCCTGCAATGCAACCGCTTTTACCTCAAGGGTTCCCGCCTTCCTTCCAGTCACCGTGATTAGCCAGGGACAGAAGTTGGCTGGATACGTTTGCGCATTCCAAAGTACGCGGAGTAGACAGGATTCGAACCTGCGCGGGTGTTACCCCAACACGCTTTCCAAGCGTGCGCCATAGACCACTCGGCCACTACTCCAAAGGATTCCTCTGTTGATTTACTGGGGAGCCGGTTACCCGCTTTACCCTTAGTTCAATTGTTACTCAGCTAACCGATCTGAGTACAAAACAGCCCCCGAGATTTTTGATCTAGGAGGCTGATAAGTTCACTTCTGATGAAGCTTTCAGCCACCACTCGTACCGGAATTGGCTACTGCCGATCCGGTGCGCTTGCTTGTCTGAATGAACATCATGTAATGACCTTACAGCACCCGAGGTGCCTTTGTCAAGTTCTGCCTCAGATTTTTTCTTCGGCGTTCCTTGCTTGTTAGAAACAGTAGTACCTCAGCCGACCTCTGTCAACTCCAAGACGAAAGAATTTGTGGAGTCCCTGTCATCTACCCATACGGTAGCGAGTGGACGTAGGCGGGCCTCATACTTACGACTGTGGTTTCCACAGTACATGAGTACCGTTCCCTTGACGGTGGCGGCTACGAGAGCTTGCGCTCCACAGGTGTCGCATCGGTCTTGTGCAGTGAGATTTGGTGTGGACATGATGACCCCTCCTTCACCATACTATCGACTATACGAGGTCGTACGTGTCAGCGAAGATGTCGGGCTTACAGGGATAGAACTCTCCCTTGACACCCTTGATGATCCAGTCGCCTACGCTGGCCTTCATGTTGCCCTCCAAGGTCTCGATGGTGACCGACTCTACGTCGCCCCCGTCGTAGTCCTCAAAGGTCTCGTAAGCGTCTTGACCGTTGGTCATCCACCGCGAGATAGCGTGCATGGTGTCCTCTGTCCCATCGAAGAACATAGCCTCGATCTCGACAGGCTTCTTCCTGAACTTCATAGCGTCCATGATTACTCCTTGTTGAAGAATGCCGTGTGTACTTCATTACGGTACTCAGAGTCCGTAAGAAGACGAAGGAACTTCCCTAGCATTTGCTCGGGCTGTGTTCTACGGATTACTGAGTGTGGGTCTTCTACCCGAACTTCCCTCAAGTAGACCTCTCTGGGGTCTCCGGGGAGCCTGTAACGCAATTCCACGACGTATACTACGGCATCGTGTTCATTCCTGAAACTCTTGAACCCCCATACCATGTCTCTTCCTACACGGTTCTCCACCATGTCGAAGTCTCCAAGGTGAAGTTCTTCTAGCGTGTCTGTCATGAGTATTCCTTACAGAACATTCAAGCTTTGAAGATCAAAGCCTTCTTCGGTGATGTCGAACACCAAGAGGCCGGGATCACTGTCGTCGCCCGTGCGGTTGCGGTACCAATCCGACCCGTTGTCCAGGGTAGGAGCTTGCACAAACCACTTGGTGCGCTTCGTGTAGGGGTTTCGCCCTGTCGGATACAGGTGGAGGTGGTGGTAGTGCCCCGCCAAAAGGATGTCAGCGGCCCCCACAGGCTGTCCGCCATGTTGCATACCGCTCCACCACTTGACCGCTCCACCGGGCATGTACTGGTTACCGTGGACGACTCCGAGCACGGTACCGTTCACGTCCAGCGTGACGGCCTCCTCGAAGAAGCCAGGGAAGTGCCACGTAACGTCCCACCCGGCCTCCTGAGCGATCTTCTCCACCTGCTTGTGTACAAGTAGGCCTAGATCGTCTCCGGGGTGCCCTAGCTGTTGCTTACCGTTTCTCCACTGCGTGTGGTTGGACGGCACGCACAGCACATCGACATGACCGAAAGGCATCATGACTTTGAGAAAGTTCACCAATTCAGTAGACGCCATGTCCATCTGCTGATGAAGAGAGAGGTCGTTCGTGAAGGATGGGTTACCCCCCGACTCGAAGCCCTCGAAGATGTCACCGACCTCAGCGAGGATCATGCGCTCGGGAGGATTCTGTAGAAGACGGTACTGAAGCTTGGCACGCTTTTCCTTCAAGCGTTCGATAAGCTCCGGTGTTCCTCCACGGGAAGCCTTCTTACCGATCTGTGCGTCTGCGAATGCGACGACAGCCACACGGTCAGCGTCTCTCGGTCCCTCGTAGGGAGGAAGAGGCGCTTGCTGAGAGGCCTGATACATCGACGGGAGGTCAAGGTTGAACTCGCGCGTGCGAACCTTGAAGAAGTAAGAAACAAGATTCGGGCGTTCGCCGTCCGTAATCTCGTTCCCCTCCTCGTCCTTAGGCCAGGGCTGTTCCTTGTACCAAGCGTTGACGGTTCCATCGATCTCGACCGTCTCGGGGTTCCACCCGAAGCGCTCAAGCAGTGATGAGAACTCTTCCACAGGCTCAATGAAGCCGGTGACCATTTCGCCTTCACCCGTTGCGGGGTTCCAGTTCTTGCGTTTCTGCCACTCCTTGGGAGCGGCGGGGCGAGTCAGATTGTTCAAAGAGTCACTTAGAGACATTGTTCTTCCAGAGTTCGGCCCGGTACATTCTGAGGGCTTCCTTACCGAAAGGTGCCCCCTCTTCCTTGAGTGCACGCAGTAGGGAAAGGGTGGAAACTTCCTCAGCGGTCATAGCCATGTATCGAAGGGCAAGCTCTCGCTCTTCTTGTGGCAGAGTGTCTAGCCACCGCTGGACGACATTGGGCTTCTTACTGGTTACTTCCAGCAGAGTTGGTAGCGTGTCCTTGAGAGACATGTGTTGCTCCTAGAGTGTCAGTTGAACCTACCGCTCTAGTATACACTATATGGCCGAAAGTGTTGCCGAATTTATGGCAGATCACGGCGGGTTTTTCATCATGAGCCAGCTTACCAGTAGCCAGAAGTACCGGAATCTAAACCACATGATGCCTAGGCCCACCGTTAGGCCTAGGAAGAAGTTCAGTGTTTTCATATGCTCATACTACAGCAAAAAGGCCCGGTAGGGGTTACCTACCGGGCCTTATACGTGCACTAGAGGGGAGTCGAACCCCCACGCCCTCTCGGACACATCGACCTCAACGATGCGCGTCTACCATTCCGCCACAAGTGCATATCTACAGAGGAATCTTGTTGTAGCTCTGACGGGAGTCGAACCCGCATGTCTTTCGACGGTTCATTTTGAGTGAACTGCGTATACCATTCCGCCACAAAGCCAAAAACAGAGAAACGACGACGGGACTCGAACCCGCAAGCTTTCGACAGCGGCCCCTACTCAGGGCTGTGTATGCCAATTCCACCACATCGTTACTCAAGTAGCCCTCACGAGACTCGAACTCGCACGCCTTGCGGCACTAGTTCCTAAGACTAGCGTGTATACCATTCCACCAAAGGGCCATATGTGGACGTTTGTTAGGTGACCCACCCCGGAGGGCTGGTTTGCGAAGGCTCGCTATTACCTAACACGTTTCGTGCCTCGTGCCTGTGTGGTTCCGAGGGGCATCGATCCCCTGACCTCAAGTTCTTCAAACTAGCGCTCTACCAACTGAGCTACAGAACCGGACGACGACGGTTTTTGAATAGAACCGTCTTAACTATTTGTGCCACAGGTGAGATTCGAACTCACGAAGCCGAAGCGTCTGATTTACAGTCAGATGGGGTTGTCCACTTCCCTACTGTGACATGGGAGCCGCTTTAGCTTAAGCTAGGTGTTACTCATACCCTTGTACTCCCAGCGGGATTCGAACCCGCGCTACTGGCGTGAAAGGCCAGCGACCTAGGCCGCTAATCGATGAGAGCATATTGACTTCTCTAATGAGGATTCAGGATCACGCGGTTTTGCGCCGCGCCCTGCAAGAGAGAAGTCGCAATACGTTTAGGCCCATCCCTAGGCCAACAGTGCGTCTCTGTAGTGCTTCGCTGTCCGATCAGCCCCGTATTGGAACTGGTGGCGATTGGAGCCACAGCACTTGTGATCCCTACGGGATTTGAACCCGTGTCCTTCTCCGTGAGAGGGAGACGTCCTAGACCTGCCTAGACCAAGAGACCATATGGGAGAAGGTTGATCGACCTTCTCCCGAAGGAGGGGGCTGAGAATACACCCTTTACTTAGCAAGCTCTTGCCGGATTATGGTTTCCCGACTTTTCCACCGTATCCCTACGGTACTTGCCACGCCTGGTTGATTAGGTCAACCACTTCCTTGAGCTATGAACTACTCCACTACTTTCGCTTCGCGCACGAGCCGCTAAACCCTTACGTTGCACTACTTGTACATGAACCCAGTAACACCTTGCGAGTGCTTCCGAGTCTCAGTTCCCTGAGGGGCTGAGAATTAAGACGCTTTCGTCCATAACTGGAACAGGCTTTCGCTTGTTTTCTAGCATAGAGGGCTTGAACCTCTAACACTTCGATTTGAATTCGAATACTCTACCAATTGAGTTAATGTTAGGTATGACTAAGGATGTGCTGTTCCATGTAGCTCCAAATGCTTTTGACATTCAGAATACTACACACCCTCAACGCTTTTGCTGACGAGCTACTTGCGTCTCGACTCTGTTATACGAATCCGCCGATCCGTAACCCACTTTGTCGTGGTAAATGCCCTTGCTTGTCAGGCTCAGACTACTTACCTTCCTTGTAGACGCTCCACTTATCATGATCCTTTTCCAGACGGTACGTTACCGCTGGCTCCCTTCTGCCAGTTGGCCCTCAGGGAGGTCAGGTGACTCGCGAAGTGGTGGCCGCTCCCGACCACTCAACTACTCGGATTGCATAGAGTACCTATTGCTAGGCGACAGTTTGTCACACTGCCTTTCGCACCCTCACGGGTGTTTATCCGCTATACCGGTTTGAAGTTGTTGCTTACAGCTTAGTCACACGAAGTGACGGCTGTCAAGTCCTAAGAATAAGAACTTGTTTGCGCTTCCAACGGGACTCGAACCCGCGGCCTCTGGCTTGACAAGCCAGCGCTCTACTCTTCTGAGCTATGAAAGCATGGGACGACTCGGCTCCCAGGCTGGGCTACCTTTTTCCAATGTGCCGCCGTCACAACACATCCTCTGGGGTGATTGACGGGATTCGAACCCGCGAACACTTGATCCACAATCAAGGACAATAGACCATCTCTGTCACAACCACCATAAACTCGCGGGAAGGTCGGTTATTCCTTTTCTTCCTAACACCCTATAGGGGTGCCGTGCGAACCTCTACACTACCGCTAGTTTGTGTGTACAAGCTCCTACCCACCTGGCACATGTACTTTAGGCACGAAACTGCCCACTCTCCGCAACCAACAGCGCTCGCACTCCGTGCAAGATGTTGGAAGTAAACAGGATGGTATTTTTCTTAAACTACCGCAAAACAGGTTTGCGGGGGGACATATCCCCAACTCCAACCTCGTCCGGATAGTCAGATTCGAACTGACGTTCTCACGCTCCCAAGGCGCGCGGATTACCAAGCTTTCCCATATCCGGTTAAGATTCCTCTGTTGAATTTCATGTTACTGCTATTGCGATCCCCGTAGAGATGCAGAAAGCCCCTGACTTCGATGTAGATCGGTCAAGGGCTGAGGCTTTTTAGAGCGCACTTGACCGCTAGCTGGGGAAATCCAGTTCGTGATACAAGAAAGCGTTCATGTCTACGACTATACCTTACTGACCTACAAAGTGTCAAGCCGGAAGCTCAACTTTTTTTTTGCCTGAGTTTCCACCTTCACGCTTGCACTCGGTTTCGTGCTCTCAGGACTTCTTGCAAGATCGCCGGGGCTGTGCAGTTGGCGTTGCCCGTTTGTCTTGCTTACATCTTATACACACTGTAGAAGCTGTGTCAAGTCTTTTTACGTCTTGCTCTAGAGCGACGCATAACTTCTGCCTTGCTGTCTTTACAGGGCTGACATCTACATCCCTTATCGTACCTACTAGGCACTCCGTGAGGATGATCTACCGTAAACTCTCTAACTGTCTTCTCATGATGATGTTCATAACACAGAACTTGACACTTCTCAAGCTCAGCCTTCCGAACTTCCGCACGTCGGGACCAGATGAGGGCCGGATTCATGGACTTAGTAGAGGGATCAATATGATCCACTTCCAGCCTGTCATCTGAGCCACAGAGAGTACAAACGCCGCCCTGGCTGTCAATCCAGTCCTGGCGGCGTTTGTTCATCCACTGAAGTTGATAGTCTCTCTTTTGCTGTCCTGTATATGGCATAAGCCTACAGTACAGCAAAGTTCGAAATAAATCAAGCAACAGCTAAATGGGGGCGGGAGTGGCGCTCGAATCCACCAGTTTTTCTAGGTTATGAGCCTAGTAGCTAACCTTCTTGCTCTTCCCGCGATCTTTAGTTTTCACTTGCACGGGTTCTCAGAATCGAACTGAGATTTTGACGGTTTTGGAGACCGGCCCCCTAGCCAATGTGGGTAACCCGCTTAAGTGAGCCTTTTAAGACATGCTCAGGTCGCCCTCAGGGACGTGTTCTATTGTCTCACACGTCCCTGAGGATTGTCAAGCCGAAGTTTCCGACTGTTCCGGAAGACCTGGCTCGTCGCCGTCCGCCTCGTAGATGTCAGGAAGGGTTTCGACGTATGCCGCCGCCATACGCATGTAGTAGGCAACGTCCTTGAGGTGTTCCGTACCGTCCTTGGGATAGCCCGGAATCTGCTCCTCCTCGGTTGCCCGGAGATCGATTTCGTGGGCGTAACGGAGAAGTCCTAGCTGAGCGTCCCGCCTGGGAGTGATACCGGCCATGTCACGCCTCCTGAGGAACGACGATCTGAAGTGCCTTCTCCCGAGCCGCACGCTCCTTGGCACGGAGGTGCTGTGCCGTGGAGGACGACGGGGGAAGCGGAGAACCCTTCTGAGCTTCCAGCCACGCGAGGTGGCGGGAGTCGTCCAGGGAGTTGCGGTGACGCGCCACGATGGTGTTCGGAGCCGCGTTGCGGATGACCTTCTTCTCCACCAAGGACACGTCCTTGCCCCGCTTGACCAGACGGCTGACCGTCTTCTCGATGGGGAAGGTTGCCAGGCCGTGCTCCTTGATGTAGTCGAGGTTGGCCTGGTGCTTGCGCTCGTTGCGCTCGCGGTTGAGAGCCTTGCGGCCCTCGGTCTTCTTCTCTGCGACCGCGCGCTCGGCGTCGGTCATCTTCTTGCTGATCTTCTTCTTTGCCATGATTAACAGCCTTTCGGTTAACTGTTTAGAGGGGAGTGGTGGGGGTCGTGGGTCTTGTGGGTCACGAGATAATCTTGGACCCCCACCGGGGCTTTATTTAGTTGAAGTTCTGACCGCGCGCGACCTTGTTGTTGCGCTTTCCGTTACGGCGACGGTTCTTGCGGCGCTGTGACGGCTTCTGCGAGACTCTTTCGAACTGGACATTGCTGTCCATGTTCTCAAAAGGGGGTTCGCTCTCACCCGCAAGAACCTTGGTCTCGGTGAGCTTGGACTCCCAGTTCTCACCGAAGTAGTGAGCCATGAGGTCTTGCTCGACAGGCTCAAGGTCTGCCTTGTTGACGTTGAGGCTCTTGTTTGCGTATTCACGCAGAGCCTCGTCCTCAGTGTGAGTGATGAACGGGAACCACTGTCCCACGTCGAGGTCGGTCTGGACCATGAGTTCGATCAGAGTTTCGGCAATGACAAGCTTGTCCAGCTTCTCCTGCTCCTCCTCCCACGACTCCATGTCCACGCCCTCGCCGTCGAAGAAGCTCTTCCCCGTCGAGTGGTCGAAGTCGTAGTCCTCCTCCCACCACTTGCGAGAGTTTCCGCCGCCCCGGTTGCTCCTCGGACGCTCGTAGACCGAGTAGTAGTCCCGTGCGTTCTTGTAGCCGTTGGGGTTGGTGGAACTGTACGCTCCCCAGGAACCACCGGGCGAACCCAGCTTGGTCACGGTGGACCAGATGGAGTTCAGAGTGTTGTGGTACTCCTTGCCGTCCTTGTAGAGCGGCACCTTTTCGGCATCGACACGCTCTGCGGTCGGCTTGAACTTGGCGTAGTCGATGTCCAGCACCGACTTTGCGACGGCGAAGGCCAGAGCCTCGTGCGTCGTGTAGAAGCGGAAGTTGTAGTCCATCTGAGGCGTGGCCTCGATCTCGGAATACGTACCGTCTTCCATGTAGTCGCGGATGAAGTTCTCAAGATGAGACTTCACGCGACCTCGGACCTGCATCATCCAGAGACCGTTGTTGGTGTATGCCGGATCGCCCTTACCTGCGGGGACAATGGACGGCATGAGAAGACCGCCAGGAAGAAAAAGCCACATGATGTAGTCCTAACTGTAGTTGTTGACCTGATATTCACAGCTTACGGGAAGAGTTGACGTGTGTCAACCCCGGCTCAGAAAGTTTCTCTGAAGAGTTCCAAGTACTTGCGAGACTCTGCGATGTGAGCCATAACGTCGTCGTACGCCCTGTGAAGCTTCTCATCACCATAGCTGGATGAGGTGGGGTTCACAATAGCCTTGCCCGCATAAATCTTGCTCATGCGTCGGAAGACTCCCACATCGGCCATGCTATAGTCTAGCCACTTGGATAGCTCGGGCATCTGCTCGCGGATGATCGCGTTGTCGAAGTGTGCCAGTCCGCTACCGTTCAGCATAAGCTCGCCGGGGCTGAACGAGGATTGCTCCTCGATCATCTTAATGACCGCTTCCTCAATGGCTCCCAGAGTCTTACTCTTGTCTGCCGTGGCGGCGTCCTTGAGGAGACCGTTCTTCTTGTGCATGTTGAAAACGTACTCGTTTTCCTTGATGCGCTCAGCACCGGTCTTCGTGAGCTTCACTACGTCATGGAACCCCGCGATGGGGTTGTGATCAAAGTCAGTGAGGACGAACGCCGCCTCGATGACCTGATCCTTCCGTGACTTGGTGACGACCTCTAGGCCGGTTGTCTCCAAATCACACCACAAGAAAGCAATTGGATGAGTGTAAGACATTATGAATACTTCCCTGTCAATGGGTCTCGGCGCTCGTTTCCGTTGCCGAAACCTCTCTTATTTTTAGCTTGTTCAGAAGGAGAGGCCCACCTACAGTTAGAAGGCTCGTAGTCCCCGTCGTTGTCGATTCTGTCCAGCGAATAGATAGCCCTACCAGAGGGATACTTGCCCTCCGGTCGTTCTCCCATATCTTCTACAAAATTCCAGAAGTCCAGCCACCTAGGGGCAACTTTAATGCCCCTGCCTCCGTAGTCTCCGAAGCGTTTGTGCTTGGGATCAGTACACCTGCGGACCATATCATTATGAATAAAGTACAAAGGATGTGAGTACTTCCCACCCTTCCAGTTGGCGTTGCTCGATCCCCTACTTTTGCGAGTAGCAATACCCTTCCTCAGGTTTTCGTAATACTGAGGGGTTCTAACGTAGACGCCTTTGGGCACGGGTCTCACCTTCTTCGATGCCGTTCTGTCGTGCTACGGCTAATGATTTAGCCAGGTAAAAAACGATCTCCTCGTCGGTCCTAGCCGTTTTAATGGCATTCAAGAGATCAGCCACATTGATTACGGTAGCCATGATGTTGACCTAACTTTATGAAACTGTTCCGAAAGCGTACTTGTTGGGGGCTTCGGGACCGGCCTCTTGGCCTTCCGCGAAGATTCGAGCCTTGACGTTATCGAAGGTGGCAGAAGGAACGTAGCCACCGATTCGCATCATGCGGTCCACACGGTCGGGGTCAAGCCCCGGCTCATTGGCCGTCTGGATGATCGATGTCATGAGGGAGTACATCGTGCGCTCGTCCACGGTGATCATGGCCTCAGTGATGAGGGATCGCTGTGTGACAGGTACGTTGAACTCCGTGTAGATGTCTCGAAGGATTTCCACAGTGTTGTTGGAAATGTCCAAGTGGGTGAGAGCATCCACGTCCTCGAAGCTCTTGTCCGTTCCCTTGAGAACATCTTCTGTGGTCATGCGCGCCCAGTCGTAGACATCGAATTCGCTCGCGGCCTCGTGACGACGGTTCCACGGCGTACCGAGGGCGGCTGTTGCGCCGCTACCGTTCGCCCAGCGGAACATGTATCCCTCGACGTTGGTCTGTGTCTTACCAATGAGAGAGTTCGAGAGATGGACACCGGGGGACCAAGAGTCCTCACCGATGGATCGCTTGTCGTCTACCAAGACAAGACGAACGTCTGTCTTCTGTAGAGAGTGGTTGAACTTGTAGTCAGCCATGACTTCCGTGGTGTCATACAGGTTCTCGATACCTTCGTGTGCTCGCATAAGAAGCTCGACATTGGAGTAGGGAGCCTTGGTGGGAGCGATGAACGCCGATGCGACATCCTTTACCACAAGCATATTGTATGCCTTCTCCCCCATGCCGCCGCCGTACCAATAGTTGAGGTTGTCCTCAATCAGGTGCGCGGGAGTACGCCTCGTGTAGGCCTTGGAGATGCCGACGTTGGACGCCGCCAGGAGCAGAGCTTCCTTGGATAGCTGAGTCGCCTTGCCGTTGATCGTGATCTCAGCGGCAACCCCGTCTGTGTCTGCGAGGTTGTCGAAGTCCACGGCCCAGTCGGGCTGAATCTGAAACTTGATCTTGGCGTCGTTTGACAAGAACTCGGTGGTCAGAGGCTCAGTAGCCTCAAGAGACACCATTACCTCTTCAAGAGGCAGAAGCTTTTCTAGAACAGTCATGATCAATCCTCGTCTTCTTCTACTTCGCCCGTGTCGAGATCGACATTGAGGGAATCCTCCGGGTCTCCGTATTCGTCAGACTCTAGCACTTCCTTAGCCAGAGCCACAAGGCCTTCTGCCCATTCTGGGTATTTGTCTGCGGCCTTGTACAGGTTCTTGTCACCCTTGATATAAGGGCGCTGAGTACCCGTTGTAGCACGCTTCATCCATTCCGGAGCGAGACCCTTATCCGCAACCTTGTGGAAGTAGTAGTGGCCGGTCTGGTACATGACAAGCTTGTTACCGATGAGCACGCTCATGGCTGTCCAGAAGTTGTCGAAACCCTTACCGAATCGGACACGGACGATAGCCTCACGGAACGGCGGGGCTACCTTGTTCTTGACAGACTTCACACGCACGTCAGTGGCGACGACGGCAGGAATGTTCGTTCCCGACACCTTGTCGTAAATCTCACCCTTGTGTTGCTTCATCTGCTTGAACTCAACGCGCACGGAAGCGAAGTACTTCATAGCCATGCCGCCAGGGGTTGTCGTGGCGGCGGGCATACCCGGTCGTCGCGCTCCACCCATCTCAATCTTTTCCATAAGGTGATTGATAAAGACGACTGTAGCGTTGTTGTGAGCCAGGATCGGGTTGAGCTTCTTACCGAATACTGCCAAGCTCTTAGCGGCGGCGGCAGGAAGGGACTTGCTCACGTCGTTATCTGCCACGGCGTTCGGGATCATGGCCGCTACCGAGTCCACAAGAACGAACTTCACCATTCCGGTTTCGAGCACCGCCAGGATGAACTCAGCACCATCTTCCAGGGAGTCCGGAGCGGAGTACAGGAAGGACTCGTGGTGAGTATCCAATCCTAGCTTTTCCGCGTACTCCTTGTCCATGGCTTGCTCATAGTCCATGTAGAGGATGCGGTGGTCGGGACGAATACCTAGGGTCTCGTCACCTCCCGCGAGAATGACCTTCTGAAGCCACACAGCGGCCTGTAGTGCCGTGGTGGTCTTACCGCTGGACGGGAAGCCGGATAGCTCCACAGAACGTCCTAGAGGGATTCCCCCGCCCAGCATGTAGTCGATAGCGAGGTTACCCGTGGAGATGAACGTCACATCTGTGGCGATGTCATCCATGGAACCGGCAACAATGTTGAACTTCTTCTCGGAAGAAGCGAGGAGCGCGGCAAGCGCGTCTGTCTTAGCCATGATTGTCCTTAGAACATCGGCGGCTGAATGCCCTTGGCATTCAACAAGTCTTCTTGATTCAAAGCCCACTCACTGATCAGAAATGCATCTGGATAGTCAGTGGTGGCTTTCTTCAACTGTGCTCTCATCTTAGTACGCTCTGGCCCCTTGAGGGGGAGCATGTGCTCGTACTCAGTGAGGAGATCGGGACCGACATAGCCAAGCCTCTCAGCGGCTACTCGTGCCCCCTCAGCGCCACCCTTCCACACACCCTCGAAGGTGCGTTGCCAGGTAGCGGGGTCAAGCCACCAAAGGCGGTCTAGCATGTTGACCTTGTAGAACTCATTCATGACAGCGCCCTGAAGTCTCAGAACTGCTTTTACCATGAAGAGTCTGTTGACTCCATGAGGAACATCTTCGAACACCGCGTACTTCACGTCGTGGTCTACTGCGGCATCTGCGAGCATTCCACAGAATTCGAAAGAGGTTGCTCCAAAGGAGTCGAACTGCGCGAGGACAGCGCCGCCCGAGTCTCGTACCACTGCGGCAGAGAAACGGGCGGCGAAGTCTACAGCGAGAACCTTAGTCGTCAAGGTCGTTGAGAAGGTCATCGAAGTTGATTTCCTGGTCGTCGGAGTCCTCAGACTCTTCCTTCTTCTTGGAAGTCTTCTTCTTTGTTTCCTTCTTGGCGGCGGGCTTGGACTCGACCACGGAGTCTTCTGCCTCGTCATCGTCGTCATCCAGTACGGAGTTGAGGTCGGCGGCTAGCGCCTCGTCGTCCTCATCTTCCTTGTACCATCCGTCGTCGGCCTGAGCGTTACCCTTGATAGCGCCCCAGGCCTCACGAATGGACTCGATGTCCTCGTTGACCCACTTGGCTTCCTTGTTTTGACCAATGGCGATGGAAATGTCTTCAAGCTTGTTCTCCTTGAAGGTTTCCTTGACGATTTCCTTACGTGCAGGATCGGCAAGCCACTGTGCCTTAGAGGCTACCTGAATATCGAAATTCTGGAAGTCCTTGTTGGTGCACTCGACCTTGAGGTCGTGCTTGCGGAGGTCGCCCCACTCTTCCTTGAAATCGATCAACTGGTTAAAGTAGCGGTCGGTGAAGGACCATACCAGGAGTTCGACGGAGAACGGGTTGATGAGGTCATAACCACTGCCCTTGGTGCGGTAGCGGATGACGTTCATGGCGTATCGACGCTGAGGCGCGTCTGTGTACTCGCTGTTCTCAGCGGCAAGAGCACACATGGGGCAATTCTTCGGATCGAGTCCCTTATCCTGAAGGACGGTGAAATCACCCTTACAGAGCGGACGCGAGATGAACTGCAAATCGTATGTCTCGTAAGTGGTCTTATCCTTACGAGGCTTCGTGATCATCACAGGCTTTCCGTTTTCAAGCTTAGGCTTGCGGAGCGTGTGGACGTATTCAACTTCCGGGTCTTCTAGCAGAACGAGAAGTGCCTTCTCATCCTTATCTAGACGGAGCTTCGGGTAGTCGTAGTTGCTGGTCTTGACCTTATTCTCAGATGAGAAAGTTACCTTAGGCATGTCTTCTTCTTACTGTTCATTGTTCATGGTTCATTGCTTCTATGGATGCTTCGCTGTGAAGCATACCTCTAGTTTACCAGAAATAGAGGCGGTTGTCGCCTATCTTTCTAGCGAATTCTCGAATTGAATGGCGTGAATCTGCGCACGAAGATCAGTACGGATCGCGTTCAACTGCCAGTGGATTTGGTTAATGATGTCATATGCCTCAGAGGTAATGGACACCAAGCGCTCGGCCTGGTGCGCCACTCTTCTCTGCTCATAGGACTTGAGCGAGGCTTCCGCGTTCTTCTCTTCCTTGGTCATGAAAGAGCCGGGGAGACGGGTGTTCTGATTCTCTACGTGTGCGTCGTCGTACGCCTTGGCGGCATCGAACGCGGCACCCTCCTGTGCTCTGCGAGCGCGCCCCTTAGCCTGTGTGGCCTTGGCGAGGAGTCCGTCTACACGGTCAGAGAATGTACGAGTCTTCACAAGCTCAGCCATGACGGTCTGTAGACCCTCTTCCATGCCTACCTGACGTAGAGGACTGTCGAACCCGGCACTACCGTGTCGTAGCTCGATAGCCTCTTCCACCCAAGAGATGACCTTCTTCTCAATGTCGCTGAAAGGAACGTCATAGATGGATACTGCGTCGTAGTTCACAGTACTACCTCTCGGGGCTTGTGGGTGATCTTAGCTCCACCTAGTGCCAAAGACACGGCGGCTTGGTCATCCTTGGTGAGCTTGCCCTTACCGACCTCTAGGAGGCCGTCTGGGGTCTCAAGATAGATCATACCGGCCCCCGACCACTCCGGGACATTTTCGGCTACGTACTCCAAGAACGCCTGGAATTGATCTTCGTCTGGCGCGTCTGTGATGACCACTACAGAATCTACTACAGCTTCGTCGTCAGCGCTAGTAGTTTGTTCAAACTCTTGTACCACAATCGCTTCTGCAACCTCGATGACCTCTTCGGGTTCCATGAATCGAAGTCCCTGAGGCTCGGGGTTGTCATCCTGATGCGCGTACGCTTCCTCGATAGAGTCAAACTTGAACTTCTCCCCCACAGAGTTCTTGTAGGAGTAGCCCACGATTTGGTTGTCGTCGTCCAAGTCGAAGTCAACGGGGGAACCCCAGCCTCGCGCCTCGTGCCAGTCGGCAACAATCTTCGGGAGGGCGGGGATATGAGGAACCTTGAAGGTAACCTCGGGCTGGATGAGATCGATGACGAACTGCGACGGGATGCTGTTGTCTACGTAGAATTCCAGGTTGTCGTGAATGGTCAAAACCATACGAATCTTGTCCTGAAGTCCCGCCTTCTTGATCACACGCTGAGCACGGATCATACCGATCTTCATGTAGTCGGCGGCACCGCCCTGAACGGGAGCGTTGACAGCAATACGCGGTCCCTTGGAACGGATGTAGCGGTTAGGTGCGGAGTACTCCCAGATAGGAATCTTTCGACCGAACGGGGAGTCCACGTAGTGCTGAGAGTTTCCTTCAAGTCTGCGCTGATGCATCCATGCGGAGAGCTTCGGGAAGGCCGCGAAGTAGTCCTCTAGGTACCGCTCTGCCATTTCAACGGTCACCGGGTCATCCGGGGTCGAGAGCATTTCAGCGATGTTATCGGCACCCGAGCCATACACGATAGCGAAGTTGAGTGTCTTACCGACAGCACGGAGCTTGGGAGTAATCTCAGACTCGGGGATACCCATCATTCGAGAGGCGGTACGAGTGTGAATGTCTACACCGTTGGCGAAGGCCTCAAGCATAGAGGTCTCTTCCGCCAGACCGGCGACAACACGTAGCTCAACCTGAGAGAAGTCGAACCCTACCATTCTCGTACCCTCCGGGGCGATGAGAAGGTTTCGGAAGTTGAGGTCGAATACGTGTCCGTCACGGAGTTCGTACTGATAAGGCTTCGGCAACTGCTGGTAGCTCAGACCGTCAACGGAGAAGCGGCCCGTTGTCGTACCTACCTGATTGTGGTTAGGTCGAGCAAATCCCGTACCGTCGTAGTTCAAGTCCTTGCGGTACTTGTTGAGGTAAGAGCCGTAGAGCTTCACAACCTCCCGGTACTCAAGAAGTCGAGCGATGTCCTTGTCCTTCTTGGCGATGAAGCGTAGTGCCTTTTCGTCTGCGGACGGCTTGCCTGTCTTCTTGCTGACGTGCCTTGGGTTGACCGGGAACCCTAGACGGTTGTAGATCAAGTCTTGCACCTTCTGCGAAGAGTTGAGGTTGATGCTGACAATCTCTCCGAGGCGGTGGCTGAAGTTGTCGAGAAGTTCCTCATTCATTAGAGAGCCGAACTGCTTCACTTCGTCGGCGTAAATCTCGATTTTCTCCCAGTCGAGGTAGACGCCTACTTGTTCCATCTCGGCTACGACACGAGCAAGCTCCGTTTCCATCGTGTGAATGAACCTGCGCTGGGGGTGACTGAAGAAGGCTTGGTGGCTAGGGCTGAGGTGAATAGCCAAGCACCACAAGGCGTCCTCACACGCATAGATCACGATCTGCTGGACGAGATTACGCGAGTTGAATCGTACGTACTTCTTGCGAGAAGTCTTGGTGCCGGGACCGAGTTCGGAATCCTCTTCCGGGAAATTGTCGTAGAACTCAATCATCTTGTGACCGAAGATGTAGTGAGTAAGTTCCTTCAAACCAAGGCCCGGACCACCGGACTTTGCGGGAGGGTAGTTACCAATTTCATGAGCTTCGATCTTTGTATCCGATAGGTAGGGGAACAGACCGTTGCTCTTGCGAACTTCTTCTCCTACTTCTTCGTCGTCCCAGAGGATGTCCCGGAACCATCGAGAGCACGCTTGGAACTCGAAGCTGACGTTGTGGATGACAGCTTTCCCGGTAGCGAGCATACGCCATAGTAGACGAGCCACACGAACTGGATCGTCAACGTTAGTGCCACAATCGTGCGCAATCGGAACATAGCGTGCCCATTCAAGAGAGTTGGTGAAACTGAATCCAACCATGATCCAGTCGGGGTGGAAGGGCATAAGCGCAATAGCGTCAGAAGTGCCCATGACCTTATCGGTGCCAGTGTACCCGGACTCGATGTCGAAGCCGAAAGGTAGGTCGGCCTCGATGATTCGATCTACGAATAGCTCGAACTTGTTCGCTGTGAGAATGGAACCGTAGTTCTTCCCTTGGTACATCACCATGCCGCTGTCACCGCTTCCATAACTGCTGTATTGACCCCACCCCTGAGGGCTTCATCCGCTTGAGCGAGGAGCTTACGGATGTGAATTCTTCTCTTTACATCATAGTGCTTGGCTACCGGGAGGATGTCAGGAATCAGGAAACTCTGAGTTCCCGCCGCCCGAGTGATAGCCGCTGGGGGCTGGAAGTTCACGAGCATGTCGTGCACCATACCAGCAAGGTCTAGCTTAGAGTCCAGAAGGCCTAGGACACGAGAGTACTCTTCTTGAGGCATCTTCGCAAGGCTGAGATAAGCATCCTTCTTCTTCAGAGCCAGAAGAGAGTCCGCGAACGTGTCGCCGGGTCGCTCGCTCATGAGTTCATTCACCGCCGCAATGGTCGGCTCTTTGTCGTAGAGACTCATCTTCCATAGGATGTCTCGAACTAGACGCAAGTCCCACCCGCTACGCATGAGAAGGTGCTGAGCGACACCGATACGCATCTGCACTTTGGACTGTACCCATGCTACCGCGTGCTTGGCCGTCGAGTTGGTGAAGGGTCGGCACTCCACCACCTGTCCTTTGCCCTTGAAAGCCTCTAGGAAGTCCGCTAGGTGCTCTTCCTCTCCCTCACCTACCCGTCGTGATCTGTCCTCGTTAGAGACGAACCAGACGTAGGTGTTGGGGTTCTTGGTGCGGGTTCGGATTAGTTCAATAATGTTGTCGGTATTCTTCAGAAGCTCAGCGTTCTGGACGACGACGATACGTACGTTGTGGTCGAGAGGATACTGAGAGACGGCAGACCATACGTACTTCTCGTCGGTGGCATCTACATACTCGATGCCCCACTCGGGAGGGTTGAGGTAGTGGACCTGAGAGCGGATGACTTCAGAAACAAGAATCTTCTCTGAACCGCACACCCACATGATGTTCTTCACGATCCCTCGGGACCGGAAGCTATTCCACCATTGACTGAAGGATGACACGCTTCTCTGCCTCCACACACGGCTTGCACATATCCCAACGGTGACCATTCTCATCGACGTAGAGTTCATCGATGGGTACGAGTCCCTTACAGGAGTTTGAGATAGCTAGAGCACATAGAATCCCTTGATCCCACACACTGAAAGTCATTACTTCCTCGCTCTCGGCAGTTCCTTGACGCACCACTTGCACACGACGCCCTTGATCGGGATGGTCGGGTTATCTGCAAGTTGCACAAACCCTACCCTGTCGTTACGTCGGATGCGGTGATTGGGATTGATCAGACAGTCAGAGGGAAACTGTGCCTTGAACACGGCGGTGAGTTCGTAGTCAGGAACTTCCGGGAACTCTTCTTCCATGTCGATCTCCTGGCAGTGCTCACAGTCGATCTGTCTCTTACCCGTCATCATGCACACCTTGTGCTCGGGGTAGTCGTTGATAATCTTGCTCATTTCAAGCTCCACAGTAGCTCGGCAATAGGTCCACGAACCAGGAAGCGGGGGCGTACGTCACTCACCATGCTCTTGAGAAGAAGCATGGGAAGCTGTTCGGGTACGTCTACTTCCTCACCGGTGAAGGTTTCGAACTTCTTCGTCAGCTTCTCCTCACACCATGTTAGCAACAAATCGGTGTGGTTGTCTGACCACCGGGTAGCGACCTCATTGAGAGCGTCCATGTCGCGGTCCTGGAAGGCCCGTAGAAGCGCGAGAACTACGCCCTTGACCTCCGTGTACACAGGAGGGGCGTACGTGTCGTCAAACGCCAGCCTGTACGTCTCTGCGCGAGAGAACAGCGTGTCGAGTTCTACGACAGAGCCAGTGATGATGACGCTGTGTGTCTCCGGGAGGTTTTCGATTCTGAGAAGAAGCTTCTCTCGCATGTGTGGAGTCAGGTTGTCGTCAAAGATCAAGACCTTCTTGTAGGAGTACGGGGCGGACATAAACCAGTCGTCCACCGACTTGTCGGGAATGCCAGGAGTCCACCACGAGATGTCCTCGGCGTTGTAGGAAAGGGACTCGATTACCTTCTGGATCAGAGTGGTCTTTCCAGACTGACGTGCTCCGACGATGTAAGTAACGGGAGGTAGCCCGCGACGAGTGAGACGTTCCTTAATGTCATCATACATAATTCTCTCCTAGAAAGAGCGAGGCGGTGGCCCCTGACGAATCAGGAGAAGCCACCGCCTCAAGCTGTTTGTAGGTCAACACACACAGCAACAGGATTGGGACTCTGCGGGAATCCCGACCATGTAGTTACAGTGTATATGGTCTACACTGAAATGTCAACTACACGGTGGAGCGCTTTACCAAGAAATCTGGCTTAATGTGCCAGGTACAGTGAATTGCGCTACCTTCACCGATTTCCTTCTGCACGAGATCGATCACGTTCGGATCGTCATCGAACAGTACTACCTTATCCCACATGTCCGGGAGGCTCTGCATGACCTGAACCTTGAACTTGGGGAGCTTGAGCTTGGGTCCGCCGTCCGGAAGAGGACGCATGACGAGTCTGCCCCACGGGAACATGTGCTGATCCAGCCAGGTCTGAGTCGCGGCACGAGTCTCCTCGCGGCGTCCAGTGAGGTAGCCGATCTGCCACCCCTCGCGGATCAGACGGTTGACGAGAGCGACACCCTCCACCCACACACCGTCTGCCAGAATGTGCTCAGGCAGGAAGTAGTGAGGCCAGTCCTTCTGCTCTGCGAAGTGGGTGCGGTGTCTCTCGTCCGCGATTACTCCGTCGATGTCGATAAGTGCAAGCTTTGCCATTATTCCTCCTATACGCCATGAGGCTCCCGAGTTGCCCCGGAAGCCTCATGAAATTGTGAACCGTACCGCTTACGCGAAGACCGTGGAGACGGGGACGTTGTAGCGGTTGTAGGTCTTGCCGGTGAGAGCGGTGACCTCGACGTGGACGTTGCCAGCGGTGGCGGGAGCGACGGACTTGCCGTCTGCGTCCTGAACGGTGATGCTCTGGGTCTCACCGAGGGCGAGAACACGAGCGGCCTTCAGGGTACCGTCACCAGCGACGTACGTGACACCAGCGCCGGGGAAGACACCAGCAGGGGCAATAACAGTGTTGCGAGCGGTCATGATTTCTCCTTGGTTGTTGACCTTGAGTGGGCGGCTTGCCCGACATGTAAGACTCTAACAGGTGTGGATGACGCCCGCAACCCCAGAGTCAACTTTTTTCCCTGAGAGAACGCTTAGCGTCCAACTCCTCCCGTGAAATCACGAAAGTAGCGGACTCTCCGAGTCGGTGAAGAGTCTCAAAGTAACCGTTCTGTGCCAGCCTGTAGCAGTACTGACGAGTGAATCCGAGGATGTGTGCGGCCTCAGTGATAGCTACCCACCCGTCGAGAACAGGGATGTCCTGATTCTGGGACAGGGGGACTGTTGTCTTCTCAGACATGTGGTACTCCTAGTGCTTGAGTAATAGTTTTCTTAGCGATATTCATCCATTGGTCCTCTTGCGCCGGGGAAGATACCCGTGCAAGAGCTTCCATCGCACGTCTGTAGGTCTGCTTGACCTCGCGCGTTCTTCGTTCCGTCCAGTCAGGGCAGACACGTTCTAGGTACAGGTCAAGAGCCGCATGAAGGTTCGCCTCATTGCGTTCGTATGGCTCGGTCTGATCTGTTGTAAGCTCTAGCCACTTCGAGAAGACGGCATCTGTCTCTTCTGGGGCGCGTCCGAAGCGCTCGATAGCGGAGCGGAGAGAGGCGTGAAATTCTCGTTCTGGGTCTCCGGAGGTGTGGTGTCCCCCCACCCAGATATCCAGCATCTTATTAATTGCGTGGAAAGCCCCTGTGTGCCCCGTAGAAGCCAGGGCGGCGACACTGGCGAGGCTACGACTCATCTGCTCATTGCCACGAGGCGTGAAGCGGTCTACGACGCTTTGAATACGGGCAGACACGGGTCCGTCACCGTAGGTGATCATCCACAGGTCTAGCTCACGCTCCGACATCGCTTGGCGCTCACTCGATGACTGAGAGCCGCCACCTACCGTGAACTCTTCTGGGAAGAGGGAGGTGTGCTGAGAGGGGTCGGGGAGTCGGTAGGGGGCGACGACGTAGCCACCTTGGGCCTTGCGGTCGATGCCAGGGTAGATGTTGTTGGCAGAACCGATTTCCTTGGGGTACCAGAGGTGGATACCGTTACCCGAGAGGGACTTACCCATGAAGGGATCGTCTAGGTCTGGCTTGAGCTTCTTGAGGGAGATGAAGCCGCTGGGGGAGTCGGGGTGTCGGTCTACGTCGATGACCGCGAGTCCGGTTCGTCCGGGAGCGATAGCAGGTAGAGCGCCGGGGTGCTCATCCCACCACGCATGGATAGCGGCAGGATCGACAGAGGCGAGTCCTTCCCAGTCCTTGAGTCCCTTGTAGGGAACCTTCTCTTTACCTACTGGGAAGACATAGTAGCCCTTCGATGCGTGATCGAGAGCGAGGGGTCTAAAGTCCCGGAATGCCACAAATGCCTCCTAAAGCGATAGTTGTATCCTATCAACCTTAGGAGGCATTTGCAACCTATTGCTTTTTGTGTTATGGGGCTACACGTCCCGCTTCGATGAAGCCCTGCCAAATGAGGGGGAACGTGTTTGCGAACTCTTCTTCCATGCGCTCGGCTACCTGCTCGATCTCCCACATGGGATGCGAGCGGACGAGAGCGATGTCAGAGTCAATACGCTGAGCCAGGAAGTTCATGAGGGATCGAAGGTTGATCGACAGATAGACCTCCGTCATGAATCCTACGGGTAGCACGTCTCGGGCTACCTCTGTCCAGATACCCGCCTCTAGCATCACTTGGTAGGCTTCCCAGGCCTTTTCGTAAGCCACAAGGTGTGCCTTTTCCATCACACTGAACTGCGCTTGGGTAGACTCCCCGCGCTCCGGACGGGCAGAAGTTCCCGTATTCACGAGAGGGCGTTCTACCGGGGGAAGGTAGAAGTTATTCTCTAGTTCTCTGTACCTTCCAGACACTTCGCTGATAGAAGAAATGCGGTGCTTAGCTACCTGACGCATAACGGTAATCGGCATCTGAATGTAGAACGTGAATCCCTCGTGCTCAAAAGGAACACCGTGGCGCATCTTCACCAAGTGTTTGATAAGCCCCTCCTTCTTGGCGGGGGAGAGCAGAGTAGGGTCATTGGCTCCCTTGACGGATACCTGAGCCGCGCGTACAGAGAACTCATCCGACCCCCAGTGTTGCATGACCTCGACCGTGGAGTGGCGTTTGATATTGATTGACATAGCTTTCCTAAAGGATAGAGAGTGGATCAGAGTCAGTGACAGAAGTCATTGCGGGCTGGAAGGCAGAGCCTCCACGGGCGGCGAAGGTAGCTGTTGCATAGTCCACCTCGACAAGGAGACCGTTGGCCGTCTCACCGTCTCGGTTCTTCATGACTTGCATGGTGACCTCAGCACGTCGATTCGTGTTGTCGGACGGCGCGAGCATGGACACCAGTACGTCGGCAGAGTTCGTGGCTTCCGCCGTCTCACTCAATCCCGCAGTTGTGTACATACCCAGTGACTCAGCTTGCTTGCGAGCCTCACGGGACACCTGCCAGGGAGACACGAAGGGAACTCCGAACCCATCCTGGAAGGTTGTAGCTACCTGCTTGGCATCGATGATGATCTGCTTCAACTCTTCACGAACATTGTTACGACGGTACTCCGAGGCGAGAAGTCCCAGGTAGTCCATAATTACGAGGTCTACTTGCATCCTTCTCTGGATGCGGATGAGTCGCTGTTCTAGCGAGGCAATCGTGGCGGCACGAGGAACTTGAGCAATGTAGATACGCCCATACTCAGGGTTATTCGTGTAGTCATCGACAACCTTCTTGAACGTCTTCTCTTCGGGAGCACTCAGCGTTCCTCCCTTGAGGTCACGGCTATTGAGTCCGTTGGGGTTCTCGAAGATAGGGAGAGTCGAGTGCCTAGCGATGAGCTTGCGTCGTACCTGAGGACGTAGGGTCTCTGTTGTGAAAAACACAACGTTCTTGCCCTGCATGATAGCGGCGTTCCACGCTAGCTGTGTAACCAAGGTGGTCTTACCGTCAGAGGAGTAACCGGCGATCAGACAGAGGTCTCCCCGCTGTAGCCCCTGGATGTGATTGTCCAGAGTAGGGATACCGAACTCGATACCCCGGCTAGTGCCTGAGAGGTGGGCGTCCTTACGCTCAAGATAGTCATTGAGGATGTCGTTGCCTTCATCCATCATGTCGCCCTCAGGCGCGTCCTGTTGAGTGAGTTCCCTGTCGATGTCTACGAAGGCCTCTAGAAGGTATCCACGGGCGTCTGAGTGCCCCTTGAGAAGAACCCCGCCCTGTGTCTCCTTGCCTTCACGAACAATTTCCATAGCGTTCGTGAGAGCGCCGATGGTTTCCTTCTCCGAGACAAGTTCTCGAAGTTGGTCTAGGGACCATAGGAACTCAGCGTCCTCGACGGAGTTTTCAGCATAGAGTCGGTAAGTCTCTACAAATAGGTGTGTCTGTCCTGACTCAACCTTGTCACGGAGGTGGTCTTCCAGAAACTTCTCTGGCATCACCGAGCCGTCAGTTTTGTCGGCGTATCTCTCCAACATAATGAAGAGAGCTTTTTGAGACTTCTCTGCGAAATGCTCAGGTGTGAGCTTTCGCATTGCCTTCTCTAGTAGGTCTCTTCTGTTCGGGAGAATAGAGGACAGAACAATCTTACCGTGTCCTGTCGCATCCATTACTTACTCGCAGTGAAGGCCTGAATCTTGGACCCTGCGTCGAACTGAATAGGGAGAATCTTTCCGGCGAAGATGAAGGAGAGTCCACCTTCTGTTCGAATTTCCGCAATGATGCCGAAGTTCATAACGTGGTCACCCACCGCTAGTTCGCTGGGGTAGACCTCAAGCCACTCCTTGCCGTGGGAGGAGAGGTCGATAGAGGGGTTCTTGAAAGGCTGAGGAATACTAGGCATCAGAGTGCTCCTTCTAGGTACTCAATGAGCTTGGGTGTGGGCTTGAAGTAGTTCGGTCCCTTGAGAATCTTTCCGAGAGGATACCCGTCAGTACCGTCGCTGACGATGGGGTTTCCATTTTCATCGAGCTTGCTCATGTTGGACTCATGAATCGCATCTCGGATAACTTCATCATCGAAGCCGTGCTCCGACATAGAACCGTAGACGACAACCAGGAGATCGCCCAGAGCGTCTGCGGCTTCTACAAGGTCTCCCTTTTCGAGAGCTTCCTCATACTCGTTTAGTTCTTCCTGAATGAGCTTGACACGAAGCGCCGCCCGGTCCTCGGGGATGAGATGAGGTTCGTCACTGACGGGGGCACCGAATGCCTCGTGAAATTCTCGAACCATCTGAAGAGACTTGCTAGCCATGATGTTGACCTTCTGTGTTAGTGAGCGCTGTGCTTGAGCGCTGAGTGGAGGGTGAGAACCGCGTCCTCGTGCTCCTGCCGTACCAATCCTAGCCGAACCTGTAGCTCGGCCGCAATAGCTGGGAACTCCAAACCACTATAGTAGCGCAAAGTAACGATAGCTTGTTGCAAAGGTGTCAAAATGTTCCACTGAGAGACCATCGCCGCTCGCATACGGTTCTCTGCCGCTGTCCCCTCAACGGTGTCCTCGGCTAGAAGTTCCATCGGGAGATAATCAGAGTCTAGAGAAAAGGATGTGGCTTCCACGACCTGGATGATACTCTTCACCTTATCCACCGAGAGGTTGGTGATGTCCGCCACCTCTTCGACACTTCTGCCCGCTCCGAGACCGGCCTTCTGGAACGCCTTGTAGGAGATTCGCTTATTCCGAGGAACGTGATCCTGGTTTCTCATCCAGTCAAGGATAGCCCCCCGGATGCGCTGTCGGGCGTATCCCGCGAAGTGCTTGGCCTCAGTGCTCCCCTCATCCATCATGGACGGGTCGAACTTCATGGCCGCGCTGATAAGCCCTTGGTGGGCGGCAGACACGAGATCATCGATGTCCAACTTCTCAGGGTTCCGCGCCCACGCTACTTGGGCGAGATAGTGAGCCAGGTCCACGTTATCTTGAACGAGTCTCTTCTGGTACTCAGTTAGTTTGCTCATGTTCTATCCACTAATCAGGTGAAGGAGTTCGGTAGCACTCAGCGCTTCGAACAGTTGAGAGTTCTCTTCCCAGATGTGAGAAGCTAGTGCCGCCTCGCGTCGGAGAAGCGGCATGATACGAGCCTCTTGAGTATTTACGGTCAAGAGGTTGTGGACAAAGACGTGCGGATACGCACTTCCGTCACGGCGGATACGACCTGCCAACTGTTCCATTCTAGCAGGATTTAGAATCATGTCCATATTAATCAGGTGACGAGCCACCTGAAGGTTCAGAGATTGCTCGATGGACGTAGTTCCCAGGAAGATTCGACAATCAGGATCAGTCCAGAATCTCTTCTGGGAATCCCGGCGCTTCTGCTTGTTGGTGACCTCACCCCACACCGTCTCGAATCCGATTCCTTCCTTTCGGAACCGATCTTGCAGTGCTCGAATAGAGTTCTTGTACTGGGAGAAGACGACCACCTTCTCGTCCCCCAGAGAGCCGCCCTTGCGAACGTTTTCCATAATCCAGTCCATCTTGACGGACGTGAGGGGATCATCTGCTTCACCGAGAGTCGCGAGACCGTCACAAATCTGAGAGCCATAGGTCAACTTGGCGAGAGCTTGAATCTTCTGCTTGGTGACCGCTCCCTCTTCCTTCAGAATCTTGAGAACGCCCTGTTGCAGTTCCTTGTACTTGGCACGCTGTCTCGGGTACAACTCAAGCATCACGTCGTCAGGGACGATGGTCGGCATACTGACATCGCCAGCTACGTCGTCTGTGGTGCGACGGAGGTACATAGGGGCAATCTTCTTCTTCAGAACAGCCAGGTTCTTGTAACCCACCTGAGTACGCTTGCGCTTACCCGTGGCGTTGTCGATAACCCAATCGAACCTGATGTAGTTCTTCTCGAAGGTCTCTTGACGACCGAAGACGTTGTAGCCTCCGATGCCGTCTAGCTGTGCATAGAGTTCAAGAAGTTTCTTCTGAAGTGGGGTAGCCGTCACGATGACGTAGCGCTCGGCCTTCATACCCATCTTGTCGATGTAGTAGGAAGTCTGGGTCTCCTCGTGGCGTAGCTGATCGATGTCGTCTGTCACGACAAGGTTGATCTTGAACTTGTTGATCAAATCGAAGTCATTGCGGAAGGTCTCAGGACCGACAAGCATCACATGCCAGTCGGTGAGGTAGTTGTCCACGCGCTTCTTACGCACACCGTCAGCGATGGTGACCTTGAGTCCGGGCATCATTCGAAGAAGTTCGTCGCGCCATTGGTGCAGGGCGGGCGCGCGCGGGATGATCACGGCCCTTCCGTCTTCCGGAATCTCACCGGTTTCAAGAAGTAGAGCGAGAAGTCCACCTACCTGTGCGGACTTTCCGAGTCCAGGAACGTCAGCTAGCAGAGCCTTCTTCCTGAGATACAGCCAGGTCATTCCGATTCGCTGGTGCTTGCGGAAGAAGATGGGGCACTCGGTACACAGAGGCTTAGGACGGTCCAGGACCGTACGCTTGGTACCGTCTGGTAGCTCCTCGATCCATCCGGATCGGTGCTTACGGCAGAGTTGATAGTTCCAAGCTGATAGCTCGGGGATGTTGATGTTGCTGAAGTTACGAACCTTCCAGGCTAGCTTCTCCCGGTGTTCGTCTTCAAGATCGCGTGTGTCAAGCTTAAACAAAAGAACCTCCTAACTGTCTCGACCCTAAGAGTCGATCATACACAGTTACGAGGCATCGTGGGTAGCCGAAGAGGCTTCCTTGCGGTTCAGGATATCAGAAGCACTGAGAGCGATATCAATAGCATATGAGGTATCGGTCGCGAATGCTTCCTTAGCCTCTGCAAGGAGAGGTTCTAGTTGCGTGGGAATAGTAAAGACAGCCATAGTAACACTATACCAGATTAGATCAAGAATAGTGTAACTTGGCTGTCTTTACGTTTTAGGTTGTTTAGTGGGCTGTCCCCGTGTATCCGTCACCCGTGGTGGTAACAGGAATCTCACCCGTTAGCGCCTCGGCCTTGGCCTCAGTAACCGGCACAACGATGTTCACCTTAGGCTCGTTAGGAATGATGAAGACACCGATAGCGGCGAGAGCGGCGATACCGATCTGTAGCCATTCCGTAGTGCTAATACCATCCGAAAGGAACGAGAGGGCGGAGATCAAAGCGGCAGAGACGAAAGCAACGCCTGTCTTCAAGTACTTAGCGACGTTCTCCGGGAAGTTTGGAATCCCGTAAACACCGATAGCCGTGACGACGACGATACCTAGGTTGATCTTCTCATTCAAGTCAAGAACATCATCCGAAAGCGCGGTAACGAGGAACGTAACAGCGGCCAGGACGATGTAAGTAATTGACTTACCGTAATGTCCAATGTTCATGATTATCCTCCTACATCTACTATCGTCTAGGCGACAGGAGTGGGTGGGGCGTCATAGATGATTTGCAGGGGACCGGAAGTATCGTCTCGGTAACCTCGAACAGTGACACCGAGCTTCTTCAATTCATGAACTAGCGTAGTGATGTGCTGTTCCTTACGCGCCAGACGGTTGCGCAAATCTACGACCTCAGAGCGGAGATCATTAAGTCGCCCATAGTCTACGTCAGCGTCGAGTTCTAGCTTGTCTGCGCGGTCTAGAGCGCCCTTGAGGCGAGAAAGGTCAGATGCCTTCTCCTCCTGCATGATCTTGATTGTCGCGTTGAGAGATTCCACGACGAGGCTGATCGACTCTCTACCATCGGACTTGGTTGGAATGGCGCGATCGAAAATCAGTCTGATAACAAAGTACGCAATGGTGATGACAAGAGCTACAGCACCTCCACCGAGAAACTGGTTGAGGTCAAAAGCGGGAAGAAGGGGAGTGGGATCGGCGGCATAGACATTCACGACCGCACCTCCTGGTCCTCATCTGGCCTCCTAGAAGTGAGGGCATCTGTGTAAAGTCTGAAGATTCTAGGAAGGAGAAGAAGAACAGGTACGAGGGCATAAACAACAAGAGCGATAAGACCGGCTGGGTGTTCTTGCTCTGCCGCCGCGATTGTAAACACCCTGTATGTATTCACAATGAAATACAACAGCGGTCCTACGATCATGAAGAGGATGCCAGGGAACTCTAGCTTGATATCAATCTTCGTCATGCATCCGATAGCGGCAAGAATAGCTCCCAAGAAGGAAATACCTAGCCACAACCACTGGACCCAGGGCTGTACCTCTACGTTTACGATTTCTGAGGGGTGCAACGCATAAAGAACTGTCCACAATGCCAGTCCTAGGTAACCCAAAGAACGCAGAAAGTCTTCAACACGAAGCTGTCGTTCCAGGGGGATTTTTGCCGTAAACACATTCCCCTCCTCTACAGATACTATCGTCTGAGAAGGGGCTTGTGTTAGATCAGTCCGTTGATTGCATTTCCGTTCAGGGAACCCTTGGAAAGCTTAGAGATAAGGCGACCGAGCTTGAGCAATCTGTCCTCGGATGCGGTATTCATCTCAATAGAGAACTTAGGAAGAGGGTCAGTTCTGTCGGCACGAACCGCAAGCGTGACAACACGATCCTTTTCCATTGAGCCGTTAGGGTCAGTGACACTGATCCAGTCTCCGGGAACAAAGTCTAGGAAAGGCACAGCGAACTCAGAGGGAATGATCTCGATGGTCAGACTTCTAGTGGTGTCTGTGAGCACGTCTAGGACGGCCTTAGCGACCTGTCGTGAGGTCTCTGCGGCGAGTTCTGTCTGTAGGTACCCCTCGATACGTCCGTACTTTGCAAGGCTCTCAGCGTGCGTCTGCTCGGCCCAAAGTCCGTTAGCGTTGATAAGCACAGAGTTCTTGATCGACAAGTTGGATTCACGCACCGCTTGAGAGATGTTACGGGCGGCACGAACCTGCACTGCGTCGTTACCTTGTTGAAGATTTCGGCCCTTGTTTACATAAACGTGGAGCTTATAGTTCTCTGGATCAATCCAAGACTCGCACTGCACCTCTTCGAGGGATTCAAGGATGTCGTAATAACTCGTTCCCAGATTCCACTCCCAAGGGATAGGCTCTAGCCAGGGGACGCCATTCGAATCCAGGTCGTCTGTGAACGTCGGGGTGATGTAGGTGGGGAACTTCACACCCCGAGCCGCCGCCTCTGCCAAGAGGACACGAAGAATCATTCCTACCGTCCAGCCGGGGTAGCGTGTCTTGTTGTAGTAGGACAGCCCTGCCTGTCCTGTCATCCAGATACGCGAATACTTTCCGTTATCTCCTGATGTCGTGCTACGGTACAGCGCCATGAGGAGACCGGCAATGTTGCCTTCGTTTCGGGCCTCTACTGCGATGACGTGCGCTCCGGGACTAAGCACAAATTCGAACTCACTGAAGTCACCGGCTCCTGAAGCGCTACCGATGTTCTGTCCATCCACGTAAAGATCGAGGGAGTCGTCAACGGCTACAGCGAGCTTGTACCTCTTCTTGCCGGTAGCCGAAGAAATGGTGAAGGGGTACCGGAAGTACACGGTTCCTACAGGTGCTCCACCTGTTGTAGAACTGTTGTGACGATTCCACACCCAGGCCGCGCCTCGCTCGTTCTTAGGCCAGTTGTCCGGTGCCCCCTTGTACCAGTAGGGAGGATTTGTGGAGTTCGCAACTGTCACAACGTTTACGGCGGGGGACCAGTCGGCGGCGTCGTACCAAGGGCCGCTGATGTTCACAAAAGAGAAAGCCCTACCGATGTAACTGTCAGACTTGAAGCCTCCCTCAGCGTATAGCTCGGCGTCCCTGAACCAGGACTTGAGGCTTTCCCCTGAGTACGTCATTGCAGAGGCCTTGCCCTCTGTGCTGTCTACGTAGACTTCTTCCTGCTTTTGAACAATAAAGGCAGAGATAATCTTGTTTCCGTAGCGACACTTGACGATGTTTCGTCGGTCGAGAAGCTTAGGAGTTTCAAGAAACTTGTAATCGTCAGAGCGAAGAGTGACTGAGCCTCCTCCTGGTTGCTTTAGCTCATCCAGGAAGGAAGCCTCCTCGAAGCGAGGAATGTAGTTGAGGCGCACATCCGGGTCATTAAACCCGTGCACCTCAAGGGTGAGAGACCCCGCGTCAGGGGAATTGAAGAAAGCTACCATGATTACAACCAAGCGGGTCTGTAGGTGATGGATGCCGTACCCGCGCCTCCTCCGACGCTGAAAGTCATGAGCATACCTGCGGGGTCTAGTTCCATCCAGAATCGGTTACCGGACGTGTGGACGGCTCCGGAGATGTATGTAGAGCCATTCTCGGGAGGATAGTATGCGGTAAATCTATCAATGTCAATGTGAACCGTGGGACGGGTCATCGTGTCGTCCTCGTTTTCTGCAAGAGGACCGAAGAATCCGTGAACCCCCAGGAAGGGGTTAGGGTCATACGCGAGAACTGCACCGGTAGGGTTGGGATCGTTCCACGAGAGAAGAGGCTCAAGCATTCCAGAGTCACTGTGGAACTCCACCATGATCTTGCTCGTGGCGTCGTCTCCGAGGATATGCAGGTTCTTTGCAAACCTTCCGGTTGTGGTGGTCTTTTCTCCAACAACCGTCTTCGCGACATCGAACTTGTGTGTTACAGGATCACCGTAGAAGTACGGGTCAGATAGAAGAAGATCGACCATGAAGGTAGCTCGTGCGTTACCCGTCATGGAAGGCTCTAGGCCTCCCGAGAAGGTGGCCTTAGCGGACACCGTAAGCTGACGATAGCCCTGGTACTCCGGGTACATCACGAAGGGGGCGTTGGCGGCTACCAACTCCGTCTCGGGAATCCATACCTTCTTTGTAAGAACAAGCTCTCTCTTAGGGCGCCAGAGAAGCTTGGTAAGCTCTCGCCAGTTCTGCTTAAACTTGAACTTCAGGTCTCGATCCTCTGGAACAGACCCGTCCTTGTTTGCTCCGATTACCCACATTGCGAGAGTGATTGTTCTCGAATCCGGGATACGGGGTTGCCAAGTAGACCCTGGTCGGAAGGGAACGTTGACGTTCGTACCACGAAGGGGAGGTGGTGCCATTCGGCTACCACCGATAGTCGTGATGTTGTAGGCGTACGTCTGAAGGGGAACGCCGTCTACCATCCACCCGTCTTCGAAGAAGTCATCTACTGGCATGTCAGGCTCCTAGGTAAGCGGCCTTGCGGATCGCACGAGGCAACGAATCGGAAGCCGGTTCCGGCACGGCGTTAACTACGCTCAAGTTCTCGATGATGACACCCGCTCGGGAAGAGTTGTTATTGATAGTCTGAGTTGGCTGGCTGAAGCCTGTTGTACCGACTCTACCATAATCCATTTCTCCACCGTTCGCAAACGCGAATCCGTTTCCGGATCGACGGAGAGTGTCTAGGCTACCTGCAAGTCCATTGAGAGAATTGGAGAAGGTGGCGAAACCACCAAGGCGCTGTACGGCCTGAGCGGCGATCTGGCGGTTGCGCTTTTCCTTGCCTGGCTTTCCGCTGATGTAGGCTTCCCACTTGGTCTCAGGCTCAGCGAACTTGATAATTCCACCGGCACGGCCCTTGTAGATTCCGCTCTCGGTTCCGCCGTTTGCGTAGTGTCGAACCATTCCACCGTTTGCGAATGCCTGGACACCCTTCTTGAAGAATCCACCGTTGGCCTCTGGGGTAATTGATCTGTTACCCATCTTGAGGGCGGTACCGCCGCCAACTGCGACCAACTGAATCATAGCCGTACGGGTTCGCGTAGCCTCTGCGATAGCGCTACGGAACTGATCGGTGACGTTACCGGTAATACGAACGTTCTTAGAACCGGGAACCTGCGTAACCTGGAATCCAGCTTCCTTGATCTTATCGATAGCGGCCTGAGTAAGAGGTCCGGTAACGATGTCCACGGGAGTGTCGTTAGGAGTGTTCTCGATGAGACCGTTGATAGCAAGAAGTTGTTCTTGGGTTGTCGTGGCTCCGTCAAGGGTCATCACTGTCGATACCGTCTCTGGCATGAGACCGTACTGCGTAAGAAGGCTACCGATCTGAGTCTCATTGAGGCCCATCTGGCTTAGCTGATCCCTCAAGCCGGTTACCCAGCCGTCACCGGCTGTCTTGGCGGCTTCCTGAGCGCCCGCGAGGTCACCGTTAGCTACAGCGTTCTGGTACGCGGCGTCCATGGCCTGATACATGCCGTCACGAACGTCCGTAAGGGCTGTGTGAAGCTCTAGTCCGCCCTCGGCGGCGAGATCGAAGTTACCGGCAGAGTCAACCAGGGCGGGGTTCAATCCCTCAAGAGATTGAGCAAGGTCTTGCATTTCAGAAACGAACAGAGCTTCTGCTTCACGAGCGCTGAGTGTCTTACCGAGAAGGATGTCAACGGCGTCCTTCAGGGCGTTGATACGATCTTCAGCCGACGAAGCGGCGTCTGCCATGGTGGCGAGAGCGTTGTTGAAGTCCTCGTTAGAGCGCTCGGCATCCGACAAGCTGGCACGGTACTCCTGTTGCATCTGCACAAGCGCCCTGTACTGCTCCTTGGCCTCCGAGAGCTTCTTGGCTTCCTTGTCGTACACGTCAAGAAGCTTCTGAGCGGCCTGTGCGTTCTGGTTGTAGACACGAACGCTGTCAAGCTCCTTCTCCGTAGCACCCTTGGTGTCGTAGGCGTCAGGAATTGTAGAGTTCGACCTAATGTAGTCCTTGAGCTTGCTACGGATAGCGTCTGCCGCTGAACCTCCACGGCGAAGTGCCTGAGACATAGAGTCTGCGGAAACACCGATGTCCTCTAGATACTCGCTGAAGTCGTTACCGAGGTTGCTCGGCGCGGAGAACCAGTCGAATTCCGGCTCCTCTAGGGAGTTAATAGCCTCCTTGAGGTTACTCCTCATGAGGTCTGCCGTCTCCTTGGTGGCTTCACCGAGACCGTTGAGAGATTCTGCGAGGCTGTCAACCGACGCTTCATAAGCGTCTGCCTTAGCCTTGGCATTTGCCTCAGCTTGAGCAATGCTGGCGAAGAGTCCGAAGAGAATACCAAGGGCGGTAATGGCGAGACCTACTGGACCTCCAAGGAAGCCCATGAACTTGCTTCCAAGGGTCGCTAGACCGCCTCCTGCGGCCTTAGCGCCGTTGGTGATAGTCGTGAACATCCCACCGGTTCCGGCGACGTTAGAAGCGCGCTGAAGAACCGTAAACTGTGTCGCTACTCCTGCGAGCGCTGTCTGAAGTGCGCGTACCATTCCGGCGCGGGCAAGGAGAAGACCGAGGCCCTTAGCGAGGTCGTAGATACCGAAGAACTTGAGAGCGGAAATGACGGCTAGCGTTGTGGCAAGAGTCTTGACAACACCAATTGGAAGGCTCTTGATAACATTAGCGAAGAACTCGAAGATACCAACAGTGATCTCCCAGAAGGTCTGGAAGGCCTCAGCGCCACCGTGCGCAAGGAAGTCATCGATAGATCGGATGATGGAACTGAGAGCCTTGATAAGAGACTCACCAATGCCTGACTGAGAAAGTGTGGCGAAGATGTCCGAAACGGCGGGACCGAGTTCGTTACGGATGAGCTTAACGATATTAAGCATTCCATTGATGTTACCGCTGTCCATCGCCTGGTTCTTGAACCAGCGGAAGAAGTCACCAAAGAGACCTCTCGTCTCTACGAGAAGAGGCCTGATTTCATCTAGGTACTTCTTGTACGGAGAACCTTCCTTCTTTGCCTCTCGACTCGCCTTACGCCAAGATTCAGAAAGACTTTCGAAACCGTCAGTCGTCCACTGATTGAACTCGCGGGCCGCACTCGCATAGTTGACAATAGTGGCGGTGATGTTCTTAGCGATCCTCCACCACTGAGCGAGGGAGTCCCCGGCGCGGTCAAGGTAGGCGGCTAGAGAACCGCTCTTGCGGCCCTCAGCGACGAGAAGAGAGAGGTTGGCGGCACCCTCACGGAAGCCACTGGATAGGCGCTCTAGGAACGGCCCAGCGGCTACAGCGACATCCTTGAGAATGGTAGATACAAAGATCAGACCGTCACCGAGGAGCTTGATCGTACGCGCGCTACTCTTACCGATGGTGATGAAGTCGCTAGTCCATGGTCCCGAAGACATGACGCCCGCCGCGTTGGACGCTACACGACCTAGAGACGTGGCGATAGCAGAGAGAGCGGTCTTCAATGCAGGAGCGGCGCGAGAGATACGTTCCATGTCGCCCGCTAGCTGGGAGAAGAAAGCCTCCTGCACGGCCTCTCGAACCTCGCGCCAGGCAGGACCGATCTTGACCGTTTCCTCAACAAAGTCACGGGCGGCGGGGGTGAGCTTTTCTAGTGCCTTGGCGAATGCCTCAGGATCATCACCGAAGCCCGCCTTGAGTGCCTTTCCTACGCCCCTGAAGGCCAACATGAGCGTCGAAGCCACACCCACAAGGGTAGCCAGGGCGGGGATCAGAGCAACGGCGCTACCAGCCGCGAGGCCTAGGGAGGACGCGAGGCCGAATCCTGCCGCGCCAATAGCTCCCAGCGCCGCTACAACAGGGTTGAGCAAAGCAAGGAGCGACCCGATGATCGGGATGAGCGCGATGAACGGAGGGATAAGACGAGGACGGAAATTACGAAGCTTGTTAAGCCAGCCGTCGAACTTGCCTAGTCGCGCATTTGCCCTATCGATATCGACAGTGAAGCGACGGAAGTATCCCGAAAGGCGTCCGTAGGCCTTACCGGTCCTGTCAACACTTACGATTCGAGACTTGTGCTCACGAGCGGTCTTGCGAATAGCTTCAGCAAGCTTCTTCTCGACGTTGGTCTGATCGTTCTCGGCCTTCTGAACTTTCTTGGTCGCAACGGCGGCATCCCCGAGAGCATCCGCCTTGGCCCTTACAGCCTTAGCGTTGTCTCGGGTAGCCTTAGCCGCCGCGATTGTGGCCTTGCGCTTAGCCTTGAAAGATTCAGCTTGATCCTTCGTCGCCTTGTCCGCTTTCTTGGCGGCGGCGTTGTAGGCTTGCTCTTCCTTCTTTAGCTCAGCGACAGCGGCCTTAGCACCCCTAGCCTTCTTGATAAGGTCGGCAAAGTCAGCTACGGCACGATAACGTACCTTCGCCTCATCCCTTACACCGACCACTGGCTACTCCCTCTGAGCACTATTTCCGAAAGCTAGCAAGAATCTCTCATAGGAACCGTTTTCGATTTCCTTCACCGGAGGTGGCGCATCCTTCACCTTGTTCAAGATATCGGATTCAATCTCGTCTAGTGAGAGTGTCTTAGCCGCCTCAAGAGGCGCATTCTCAGATTCTTTGTCAATCCAGTAACCCATTGCGATGTAGGACACAATGTTTCTCGTCATCCAGGATTTGTCTAGACGTTCTTGGCGCTGTCTGGCAAAGTTCCTCACTTGGATGTTTGCAACAATCTGACGAAGGCGGGCAACGGGGAGGTTACCAATCTTCTTGTCGCTCCACCCGTACTCAGAAGCTACGAGATCATACGCTGTGCTGAATCCACCCACCAAACCGCTAGGGTCAATTTCAGTGAGCTTTTCAGCTATTCTTCTATTTAGTTCTTCTGCGACTTCTTCGTTGCTACTACCTTCGTCGTCGGAAAGAGTAGCATGAGTCGTTTTCCCAGTTCTGCCACATGTGGTGCCTCGTTCTTCACGACAATTTCCACAATGGAGATGAGGTCTTCAAGTTCTGGGTTGAAGAGTTCCTTTTGAAGACTTCGATACAAGTCCTCATTGAGCTTCTTCTGTGCCTTGCTCGTGGGGTTCTCAATCACGTCGGCGGGGGAGACCATGGATTGAATGAACTCAATCGTTTCGTCTTCCGCCTCGGGGATAGCGAAGATGAGAGAGGCAAGAATGTTCGCCGCGAAGCCGTCTTCGTCTTCGGAGTCGAAAGAGAAACCCGCCAGCACGTCTGCGGCACCGTTGGTTAGAACCTTCAATGCACGCAAAAGCTGACGGGTTCTCAGACGCTCAACGCGAATCTTCGTACCTGTAGACAGGGTGATAACAGTTGGCTCGGACGCAAGAACGTCGTTAGCCGTTTCCTTGGTGGTCATGCCACTCTCCTTAGGAATTTAGAGCTATTAGATTGCAGGAGCGCTTAGGAGTCGTCCTACGGCCTTTGTTGGAAGACCTGTCTTAGAGTCTAGCACGGGCTGTCCCTTTTCGTCAGTATCGGAGAAAAGAGCCGTGCCGTTGTAGTTGAGGAGTAGACCTTCCTTGTAGGTAGGTCCGTCGAAGCTGAATGGCTGGAACTGTACCTTGTAAAGGATGAAGTCAAGGCGACGTGGGTTACCCTGGCTGTCCTTGGAAGGAACGCGAACAAGCATCGGACGAGGCTGAGGGCTAAGGCTGTTCTGCTCCCAGAGAGGAAGGGAGAACGTCTGAGCGGCACCAGCACCCGAAGATGTGATGTTCATACCATAGATGTATGCGAGTGTGGAAAACGGAATGTAACCGGCCTGAACGGTGACGTTTACTCGGTTGGCAAAGAACCAAGTCGAGAGAATAACGTCGTCACCAGTGTTGTCGTAGCTGTCCTGGTCAAGCTCTAGCGAACCGGAGCGCACACCGTAAATGTCACCAGCCGCCGCATCAAGGCCCGTAGCGGGGTCAAGGATAGCGGCGTGGTTGATCGAGAATCCCTCGACTGTGTTGGTAACCACGATAGTCCTCCTAAAGAATGTGGTGAAGTACCTCTACACCTACTATCGTCCCACTTGTTCTAATGCGTTACCGACTCCACGAGCTGTCCATCGAGACTATAACGGTGGAGAACAATGTCCACAATGATGCCCTCTAGCCTCAGTGCTTTACGACAATCACTACAGGCAAATTCAAGAAGATTGTCATTAGTGATGTGAGGCTTGTCTCCGGAAAGGAGGAGTTTAGAGAGAAGCCTCTTTGGCCCTACAGGGCATCTAATTTCTACAATTTCACTTGTCACGTCTTCCCGACCTGTCTAGCATCATGTACTTGGCGTACAGTTCTTGCCCGTTTGGCGCGGCGTCCTTCAGTTGAAGGAAGAGGCGGTCCAGCACGGCATCCCAAGATCGAATCTGAGGAATGATCTGCGATGCGTGGAAGCCCTTTTCGCGAGCTTCATTGCGGTTACGGAAAACATGAAGCATCTTAGCCTTCAGGTCTTCCAGTTCCACCCACGCCATTTCAGCGCCGGGTGCGGGAGGTACAGCTTCCCCCATCTCATACTTAAGAGGGTAAGCGTAGCTCGGGTCTAGCCATTCGGCCATGCCTCCCCAGTTCGTAGCGATGACAGGACCGCCTGTGCTCTGGAATTCCAAACATGGCATATTCTTGCCCTCGCCTAGGGAGGGGGCGAGAAGGACGTGAGTGTTTCGGTAGAAGTCCTTGACGGTCTCCTTGTCCCACACGTCGTAGAAGATTCTGAGGCCGGGGTAGACATCTTCCATCTTGGAGTGAAGTCCGGGGGCTGTCGTCTTCAGCATGAGCCTCGCGTGCTGTGCGAAGTCCTCGTGCTCCTGACGAAGCTGACTGAACGCCTGGATAGCCGCGAAGGGGTTCTTGCGAGGACTGAGGACACCAATCATCGAGAAGTAGAAATCCTCGGAGTGCCAGTCACGGTCGTAGTACACCCACTCTTCGGGGTCGTACCCTCCCTGTACCTTGATCACCGGCCCGTCGAAGTAGTCCTTAAGATTCTCGGCGGTGGGATTGTCGTAGCCTACGAGAACATCGAAGTTCTCGAAGTTCTCCCGAAGGGTGTCCTTTGCCGCGAGATTGTCAAAGGTAGAGGATTCCCACATCGTCCAACCGACAACGGTGGAGGATACTTCTTTGGTGCCGGGGGCTACCTTGAGAAGTCCGGGGTCTACGTGAGACAGAACAAGGTCGAAAGGCGCTTCGGCGGTCTTCGTGAGAAGTCCCGCAATCTCCGGAGAGATGGGAGGCTGGATAGCGCTCGGTCCTAGGTGAACATCCGCGCCTAGGCGCATGAATGCCTCGGTGATTCCGATTCCGTCATTTCCATAGCCGCTGAAGGTGCTCAGCGGAAGGTTGAGATAAACCTTCACAGTAGTCTCGCTTTCACGGGGTCAAGCCCTCAATAGTGATTAAGCACATCTTATCACATTATGTGTTAACTGATAAGGTTGACACCGTATCGGTAGCTACCCATAAGAGCGCCTTCGACATTAGCCACCTTGTTCGTGCGGGGACCGTCGATGAAGTGTGATCCGTTGACCCAGATACCGGTGTTGGTATCAATCTGATCCTGAGTGCCCCACTGAAGCATCCCGCCGCCTGGTCGAGACATGTTCACGGTGTGGAAATGCTTCATAATGAGCTTTCCTACCGCATTGATCTTAGCCTCTGCGTCCTTGATCTTCACGGACTTATCCGGGTTACGGGTGGGGTCCGCCCACACGTCGATCACGACGGTGGGGAATTCCTGGGTGTTGTGCATATTCATCTGCGTCCACATGTCGTCGTACGTAGATACGACGATAAGACACTTCTGAGAGTTCTCGAACTTGACTTCTGGCTCGTCTAGGAAAATCCAGGTGGGCCAAGTAGCGCTCGACCCTAGGAGTGCGGTGAGTTCAGGGTCGCGCGCTAGCTCATTACGCATAGCCTTGGTTAGGGGAGTCATGGTCTAAGTCCGTCCAGAATGGCCTCTACATAGTCTTCATGCAGAAGAGGGAGAGGGTAGAAGAAGGCGTGACCGCCGCCTCGACGGTACTCGTACCAGGCGTAGTCGATGGGACCGACAGAACCTACACCGCCACCGACGACGATCTCTCCGTGCCAATTTCCGCCACCTCGTACAGAAGTAGAAGAATTTACGGAACCCTTAAGGCTACCAGACTCAACGTCGATAGCGGCAGTGACGAGAGTTTCACCCTTTTTGAGTACGGCAGTGAGGTTGAGGTGGGCTTCGAGAATCGCAAGTGTTTCCACACGGTTCAACTCAGCGTCGATCTCACTCCAATCGCTGTAGAGGCGTGCCATTAGCTCTCACCCGGCCAATCCTCGTCCAGGTCTTGAGGAATCTCGAAGACGAGAACTTCGATGTGGTGGGCGTCAGAGAAATCAATGGCTCGGTCGGGGATGGATCGAATTTCGAAACTTCCCTCTACGGGGAGCTTTCCCCCGGCGTTGGGAATGCACACGAGACGATCCCCTGCTCGGATCGGCACGTCGGCGCGACAGAACAACAGTCCGTATCGGTCCTGTGCGCCCCCGGCGTTGATAGGAGCGGGAGCATCCTTACCGGGACGGATGAAGTTGAGGTCGATTCGGCATCTGACATAGCCTAGTCCATCTGTTGTGACATCTTGCCAATCCGTCGTGGCAACACCGTCTACCTGCGTGGTCACACGACGACGCACCTTCACGGCGGAATTGAAAAGATGTTCCATGATTAGTCCTGGATTACATAAATTACAGTGGAGATAGGAGAAGAGATCGCAGTGTACTGAGCCTGTGTACCCTTCCAGATTCCTGTCACACCGTTGAGTCCCTGTACGGGGGTTACCCATCCAGTCGCGTAGTTGGTACCGGCTGTCTTAGCGAGAACCTGACCTGTAGTACCTCCGGTAGGCAAGCCTCGGCTACTGAGAGAGTCAAGAGATGTCTGAAGGTTGGTAATAGTTCCGATTGCTTGCTCACCTGTATGGGTGGCGCGGTCTCGAAGCTCAGAGTTCGTGGCGTTGGCCGTGGCATTGGTTGCGATACCTGACAGCTTAGAACGCTCTGCGGAAGTCATAATGACCTTCGTAGAGCCGTCCGGGATGTCGTTAGCGGTACCCGTAAAGGTACCGGGAGCGGGCAGAGTAGTCCACTGAGTTGCGTAGTTCGAATTGGAAGACTTTGTAAGAACTTGTCCCGTAGTACCTCCGGTGGGTACACCTACACCGGGGGTGCCCTCGCTACCCCCGAGTGTACCTACTAGTTGAAGTGCCATTACTTATCCTTCCAAAGTTGCATTGGAGACGTGTTTGTGAGAAGAAGATAGTCGATGCCAGGTCGGTAGCCGCTAGGCCACGGCTGGGAAAGGGTGGTGACCTCGTAGAAGATCACTTGAGACCATCCTGGACCGCCGTCAACGGAAGCCGTGGTAAGGGTTACCGTCTCCCCTGAGCTTCCTGCAATGCCGTGAATGACGAATTCCTTAAAGTCTTCGCCTTCCTTGGGGTAGAAGTGGGCTGACCAACTCCACCCCTGATCGAGCAAGCCGGGGGAGGAGGGGGAGATCAACCAGAGGTCGCCCGAGGGATCAAACCAGTCGGCGTCGTGGCCGTCTGCGGGGGGTCGAATGTTTCCATTCTGATCTACTTCAGCCCGTACCTCAGAAACAAGAATCACGTCTCCACTAGGAAGAAGAGTCGTGGGCTTGTTCAGAGTAGGAGTGAACTTCACATAAGCATTCAGAGCGACCGATTCTGGGGTCGTGTCAACATCGCCTACGGTATCCGCGATACCTCGAAGAATGTGACCTCCGATCTTAAAGGAGGTTACCTCTGCTGGTAGATTCGCCATGTTGTCTCCAAAGTCTTGTCACTTCTACTATCGTCGCTTACGAAGGGTCTACCCATACGTCATTGCGGCGAAGTTTAGAGATGGGTTCCACCCACTCGCCGTCGTCGTTCTTCACGCGAACAATCGGCTCAATGAAGGCATTATTGATTCGAAGTCTTCCACCTCGTGTAACTGCGGGAGGGGGAGGAGGCGGCTCGGTATCCGAAGTGGTAAAGCTGGTGACAGCGCTCCAAGCTCCGGGTCCGATGCCGTTATAGGCACGAACTCGGAAGAAGTACGGAGTAAGAGCAACAAGACTACTAACTGTTCTCGAACGGTTGTTGGCCGTTGAAGAGTTACCCGGCGAGAAAGTAGAGCTTGTGGACCACTGAAGCTCGTAGTTGATAATGGTGTCCCCACCGGGGTCGGTAGGAGCGTTCCACGAGGCTGTAAGGCTTGTAGAGCTTACAGGAACTACACCAACGGCAGAGGGAGCGGAAGGAACTGTTGGGTATGAAGTGACCGAACTCCATCCTCCGGGTCCGATAGAGTTAATAGCTCGAACTCTAAAGTAGTACTTGGTGGCGAGAGAGAACCCGGTAATGGTCTTCGAAATAGTCGCGCTCGTATCGCTTCCCGTAATGGTGGCGAAAGTCGAAGACGTGCTCCACTGAAGTTCATAGTTCGTGATTGCCGCACCGTTGTCTGCCGGTGCCTTCCACGAGATAGTCATGCTCGTGGAGGCGGGCGTCTTTGTCACGACGGGGGCAGTAGGGATGGAAGGCACAGCGGACGACTGTGCTGACGCAACGTTAGACCACGCTGAGCCGTATCCAACCTGTGCGTTAAGGCTGTTACCTGCCGACACTCGGAAGTAGTAGGTAGCTCCCGCCGCCAGACCTGTAAAGGTGTAGGAAGTGGTCGAACCGGACACATTTGTCTGCGTACCATTTTGGCTGAAAGAAGAGTTGGTAGCCCTACCGATGTAGTACGTTGCAACGGCCTCGCCACCGTTGTCAACGGGGGCTGTCCAGGACACAGTAATAGTACCGTTGGCGTTTCTCGTAGCCGTCAGGTTTCGAGGGGCTGTGGGGGAAGCTACAACAAGCATCTGCCCCGAAAGGGAGCCAGACCACCCCGAGGAGCCACTGACAACACCGGTAGCTCCGGTACCGTTAGCGCTACGGCCAAAGTACAAACCTCCGGAAGAACCGGGATTGATATAGAAAGTGTTTCCTCCGGGAGAGTGAATCTGTCCGTAAGGAATCCAACCGGTATCCTGAGCAAGGCTAGAAGAAGCCGCTGTGAAGGCGCTAGTCCACTTACCCGCTAGTCCCAACTGTACTGATCTGGAAGCTCCACGTCCCGCAACCCACGCTCGAAGGTGGGTCACTCGAACCACGTTCGTTCCATTAAGAATGGTGTTTCCCTTAGGTACAGCGGCGTTAGTGCTGTACAAGTTCTTGTCGTCAGCGTACCACGACGTGCGCTCTGCCGGGGTAGCCCCTCCGGGGAGGTTCCATGCAATAGCCATTAGTCGTAAACCTTCCACATGGTGAGGTCTTCATTCAGTACGAGGAAATCAAGATTCTTGTCGAATCCGAAGGGGTACGGAGGAGTCAAGTAGTCAACTTCATACAGTCTAGAGGATCGAACGCCGGGGTCTCTTCTACGAGTTAGATCAGTTGTATGAGTATTGATGTACTCCTCATTCAAGAAGATCGTAGCCCCTGGCTGGGTGTCCCCAGGGATTCTCAGTGAGAAGGCTTCCCACTCCTGTCCTGGGGTAGGCACAACGTGCACAGTCCAAGACCAGTTTCGAACAGAGAGAGACAACTGACTGGGAGCAATAAGATTGACTCTGGCCTCGAAGTCTTCCGGCTTTACTGGCTCTTCCAAGAAGGCGTCTGAAGGAGCTACCAACGTGCCTGACGAATTGATCCAGGCGTGGATTTCCGTGGGTACAAAGGTGATCTCTTCCGGGTAGGCCGTAATAGGAGATCGAACGTCAGGGACAAACACGACTCGCCCGAGGACAGGTCGTCCCTGCGGGTTAGGCAAAGAGGCTTCAGTGGCCGACCCTAGAAGGTTGAGGAAATCTCCCCTGACGGTAAACTGAGAAACGCTAGGGGGGACGGAAGTCTGGTTTGCAGGAATGACAACTTCAGGCAACTCGATAGGAGGCTTTGGGTTCTCCGTAGGAGGCACGATAGGTAGGAAAGCCGTAACGCTTGTAGACGGTAGAGAGCCATACCCTCTTCTGATGTTAAAAAGGTTTCCCGCGTAGACACGGAAGTAGTAGCTCTTACCCGGTGCCAAACCGGACATGGTAGCGGAGGGCGTAGATGTCTGAATCTGAGTAATGGTACCGGACTGGAAGTTAGGCTTTGTGGAGGACTGGACCCAGTATCGAGTGACGGGGGAGCCGCCGTCGTTCGTAGGAGGCTTCCACGTCAGCTTCACACGGCTCTGGTCGTCCACAGAGGCCTTAAGAGCAGTAGGAGCGCCCGCAGACCAAATGACACGCGCCTGGCCCGCTAGAGCGCCCTTCCAGGTGTATGAGAAGCCTACTCCTGTGGTAGTACCTACACCTGTGGATCGCCCGAAACGAATACCGCCGCCATTAACGTCAAATCTAATGCTGTGCGTTCCGGGAGCCTTGATAGCGTTCAAGCTCAGCCAACCGGTGTCCTTAGCCTTGGAACTGGCGGCACGAGAATAGAAGGGCGTGTAGGTGTTGCTGATACCGATACGAATACCTCGTGTGCCGCTGTAGGGGGTAAACCAACCACGGACGTGAGTGATAAGTCCACCTCGATATCCGTCTGCCATGACCGGACCCTTAGGCATGTTGAAGTAGTTCGTCTGTACCTCGCGGTCGTCCACGACGTAAGAGCCGGTTTCACGGGGATTGACCCCACCGGGGAAGTTGTAATCTGGCATGTCTTACTCCCACGAGTACCATACGGAACCGTTAGGCGCGGCGCTTCCTGGATCAGTCTGCTGGACAAAAATACGAGGAGATTGCTTTACCCACGTTGTGCCATTCCAGAATCGAAGCCAGCCGTTGTCGTCCTCAATGAGAAGACGGCCCACACGGTCGGAGGCAGGGAGAGCCGTAGAAAGTTCCGTAAGCGCACCCACCTTTTCGAAAATGGCATCCACGAGGGAGCCGTCCGCATCCACCGCTGTCTCGACGGCAGGAGCGATGTCATCGAATCCCGCGTAGAGGGTATTGAGGACACCGATGGAAGAAGAGGCAGGGTTGTTGAAAACAACAGCCATAGCGCCGTCTGTGGAGAGCGCTAGGTTACCAATAAGATGTGCGGCCATTATGCTGTCACTCTCCAATATGCAAGCGTGGGAACTACGAGTAGTGAGTCTCGTTCGGGATCGAAACCAAAGGGGTAAGGAGGACTGGTGTCTTCAACGATGAATACTCTCTCTGGACGTAGAGCGGTGTCTCGATCCACGACAAGAGATTCATTTAGTGTAATCATATCACCTGGACTCACTTCAGAACCCAGATACATCTTGAAGCCTCGCCAGTAGGAACCATCGGCAGGAATGACTTCTACGTTCCAGCCCCAATCGACGCTTGACAGAATCTCTTGATTCGGGGCCAAGAGGCGAACGGCAGGATCATAAACCACGGGTACCGAACTCTTACCGTCACCGGGAGAGATGAGTCGTCCGTCCGGATCAATGTGCGCGGTAATGCTCGTAGGAACTAGAGTCAGCCCTGTCGTCGTGTCCGTAATGGGGGTGGTAATTGTCGGCTTAAACACCACCGTACCTTCGATGGGTCGCATTTGAATGCGTCCGGGGGAGAAGATAGGTGAAAGAGAAGTAGCCACGGAGATAGAGTTATCTGCCGGTCCCTCCCAGACGTACTTTACGAACTCGGAGCTAATAGAGCTACCGCTGAACCAGCTACCTTCTGTGAGTCCGTCTTCGATAAGAAGTCGTCGTGCTCTCAACGCAAATCCAGAAGTCTGAGGCGTGAAGTTGGAAGAAGCATCCGTAGGAACAATAGCCAACTCTAGGTTCTTTGCGGCAATGTTGTTAGGAACGGTCCACTGGATTACTACCTTCTCGGGACTTCCCACAACAGCGGGGCGGGTAACCTCTGCACCGAGACGGTGATACACATTGCCAGTTCTCACATGAGGGAAAACCGTAATGTGAGAGGCAGAACCGGCGTCGTCCACAACGTACTCTACGGAAAGGGTTACTTTATCCCCAGTTACGTATGCCTTCTCTGAGACATCCGTGAAAACGTAGGGGGTGGCAAGAAGCTGTCCAATATCGAGGACGCCGCCGAACCACTCGTCTTCGTACGCGAGTAGACCCACCGAAGCATCCCAGCCCGCCGTGCTGACGGGAGAGGGGTTAGTGACGTAGTTCTTTCTAATTCCTGTTGTAGGAAAAGAACCCTGTCCGGGTACTTGAGCGAGCAAGTTGAGGAAGCTACCTGTCACCGTGAAATAACCTAGGTGCTCAGGAAGCGCCTTCTGGTTGAATGGAATGGACACAGTGACTCCTCGGGCTAAAAACCTCTACAAATACTATCGTCTTACTCTAGCCACCGGACGGGAACGACAATGAGGTGAGAATAGTTGAGGTTTCTGGCTACTGCGGTATTGCGTCGGAAGGATAGTCGAAAGTTCGTCGTTCCTACAGGAAGAACAAAGGGCTTGCTTCCTGAAACATGAACGTTGTCGGTCGATGTAGAAAAGGGGGTAAAAGCGAACCTCACTGTGCCGTCTGGCAACTTATCAGGGTCAACGTCGAGCGCCCCCGTTACGTCAACACCCACCATAGAGTAGCCACCGGTAGCTCCTACAGACACACCGCCGTAGTGTGCGACGACTTCCAGAGGTCTGTCCAACTCTCCAAAGGAGAGGTCTACTGTACCTGGAACCGGACCCCAAACCGTCGCCGCAGTATCGATAACCGCCGTGCTGGCACCGAAATCTTGAAGTACGGGCGGAAGTTGAAGGTTGTTCAAACGCTCTTCGAGGACAAGGGGGATGGAGGGAACTCTAACTTCCACGATTACTCCTTAGAGGACGACGACAGGTGCAGTACCCATCCATTCGCCGCCAGGAATTCTAATCCAGTCCGTCTGTGGCAACACATAGATATCGACGGTCTTAGGGTCACCCGCCGTGGTGTTGGCATACGGAGTGGCCGCGAACTGTACAAGTGTACCAGCAAAATCAGAAGGAGTGCGCAAAGTTAGTACAGCGCCGACCGCGGAGTAAGGAACGGAAGGTCCGCCTACTTGCACCCAAGACCATCCGGTGACGGGGACGGACCCCGACGCCGCAGTGGCGGTCACCGTCATAGAGACCTCAGGCTCGGAAGTTCGATTCGAGAAATTGGCGGCAGTTGGCTTTACACCGGCCACAACGGAGTATCCCGCGAGGCGAACCTTGGGGGTGGGAAGTGTACCGTCAACGGAGTACCCTGACAGACGGACACGAGGGATCGTGACCGTCCGTACAGAGTATCCAGATGCTCGAACTTGAGTCATTAGTCGTCTACCTGTAGCTCAATCCAGATGTTGTTCATATCAGTAAAGGTAGCGATAACAGATTCCTCTACGGCCACGACGACATCCGTTGCGGTGGTTGTCAGCGTGAGTGGATAAGACTCTCGGAGAGAGTTACCCTGCTTGAGGTTCAACTGTGCGGTCGCGGAACCGGAGTCGGTCTTTCTCAACTGAAGGACAGTGATTTCGAAAGATGCTCGGTTACCCATGGGGACGAGACGGTGACTCGTGTACTGAGAAGTGACAGTTACAGCGGCAGACTCGATGCCTGTTGCGTTGTTGCTGTCACTCAGTGCGGCGGAAGGGTTGGCCGCTCCTCCGAAGACTGTGAAGACCGCTCCACCTGTGGTGTAACCCTTACCGCTGTCGTCGGGGAGTACCGTAATAGGAGAGGACGACGTAGGGATACGTACCTCTGTTGTAGAGGTTGCCGTTGCTCCACCGTTGTCCGTTACAACACACTTGAGCACGACGAGATTACCTGCCGCAGGAGAGGTAAAGCTCACATTTGCGGTAGTAGAACCCGAAAGAGTCGGCGCGGTTGTAGAACTGTAATCCACGGTCCAGAGGTAGGACGAGATCGTACCGTCAGAGTCGCTTGCGGTAGCCGTAGCGTTGACGGTTACGCCCGCAGACACGTTCTGGTTGGCCGTGAGAGACAGCGTAGGAGCCGCGTTGACCTGAGGGCCAATGTAGGTCGTCGTGCCGTCTGCGAACGCGAGAGCGTCAATGTAGAAGTTCGCCCATGTACCGAAGGCGGCAGTACGTCCGAATCGGATTCGACCGATGTTTGCAGTACCGAAGTTCTGTGCGGTGAGGTTTGCCGAAAGACCACTGATAGGAGTGAGGCTGTCCCCCACGTACCAGTCCACCTTCATCGTACCCGTTGTGGAGACACCGTTGGTGATCGATCCCTCAACACGGAGCCATGTAGCGGCAGGAATGTTCGGGCTTGCCGTAAATACGACGGTACCTGCCGAGTCCTGAATCTGGTAGTCTCCACCGTTACGCACGAGGATGTGTGCAAGGGTGGTACCTCCACCGGCTGTCAGGATACGAATGAATCCGTTACCCGCCGTAGGAAGGGTTGGCATATAGACGTACGCACGGAAAGCCGCCGAAGCCGCCGCCGTGGGTAGCCACTCGACATACTGTGCGTCCGTACCGTTTGTAACAAACTTGTACGAAAGAGAGCCTTCAGAAGCTTGCTCATTCGAGAAGTTGATTGCAGAGGAACCCGCAATGGATACGGTAGCAAAAGCGGTACCACTAGTACCGCCCGTGTTGGCGGTAGTAGCGGCAGTTGCGTTAGTGCCGCCGTTGGCGGTGTTTCTAATGGTAGCCATGAATTATCCTTAGAGGCTCGTCATGCTAGAAGCTGGGTAGATGTCCGAAGAGCCGCCCGTGTTGGCCTTGAAGCCGGGACGTGCGGTCCAGGACTCGCCGGTGCGCTTGGTAGCTCCGAAGACAGCTACGCGGGCGGTACCCGAGCGAGAGATCATTGGAACGCTCTCGGCCATAGTTCCCTTGTAGAAGTTGGGGCTGTGGAAGTTCCACTCGCCCGCCTTCACGTCAATGACGCCTAGGTGGTCTGCTGGGGGCTGAGCCATGGCCTGTCCGAAGTTACCTCCGTAGAAGGCACCTGATCCACCCTCGATGCGGATAACGCTACCAGGGTTAGCGAGAGTAAGAGCACCGTTTCCAGAAGGAACACCGGAGGGCTTGTAACCTTCGTACACACCGCCGAAGAACTGAAGACCGTCACTGTTTCCGGTGATTCGGAGGCAGTTGTATCCGTTCAATCCAGAAAGATACATGTAACCGACGTTGGTGTTGGAAAGTCCAGCGAATTGAGCGTAGAACTTGGTGTTGTCACCGGAAAGGGAACCGGACTGTCCGGTACCCATGTTGATATAACCATCCATCCAAAGCTGGTTGTCTGATCCGCCGATGGTGAACTGCTGATCCCAGGCGTTGTTGGCGGTCCAGTGGCCCGAGAACTCGACCTGAGTCATGGCGGCAGTAGAACCGGGACGACCGATGATGTGCTTGAAGAGGTTGAATCCAAGGTTCTCAAAGCGGCAGGAGTAGAGTCCGGGAGCCGTAGACATAGGCTGTTCCCAGAACTGCACGTTGGATGAACCTTCGAATCCGATGTCAGCGATGTAGACGTTGTAGACAGCACCCGCTCCTACGAACCAGGAGGATGCCGCGTTACCGCAACGAAGCTTTACAAAAGATGAAACAAACTTACCGGAGGAAAGCTCGGGGTTTCGGTTACCACCGGGGCCACCGACGATCTTCATACCGGAGAAGGGAACGCGACCTCCCTGAGAGAAGGTAGGGACACGAGTCGTCGGCATCATAATGGCCGGAATCTGTGTCTGTGCGGCGGCGTAAGAAAGCGCGGCTGTGAGCTTAGCGTCGTCGGATGCTCCTGCGAAGGAGTCCAGTGCGGCACCTCCGTAGATACCTGAGGCACCGCTCGATGCGGCGAGAGCGGCATCCGCTGTAGAAGCGGCATTTGCAATACCGTCTTCAATAGCGTTCAAGTTGGCGGCGTTGATGTAAGGGGCGTTGTCATTAACAAACGGCCCGCGCTTAGTGTAAGCCATGTCAGCCTCCGGCTGGAACTAGGGTAGCAGTGGGAACAAGAGTAGCGGTTGGAACAAGAGCGACATAACCGACAAGAGTTTCCCTGCCGGGGCACACCCAAGGGATGTCTGGATAGAGTCTGGAATATGTAGCCATGATTATGCGAGTCCCGGTACTGCCGTGTAAAGATCAACTACTCCGTTAATCGATGCCCCCATGTAGGGTTCTGGCCCGATGAACCACCTAGTCACTGTGCCGGTGGGTGGCGTTGCCGCCGATGTTGGATATGCGTCCAAAGAGGTATTCCAGATGACCATGAACAGTCTTCCGGTCTCAAGTACGCCCGCGCGCGAGTCCAGGTTGTTGACAGCCTGAGCTAGCGATACGTGGTGCTCAACGTGGTTACCGTCGCCTACAGCCAGGGTCTCGTCAATGTTGTAAGGCATTAGAAGTTCTCCCGGAATGTAGCGGTGAAGAGGTTACCATTACTATCGGCATACTCCCAAATAAGCTCTGAACCGATGTATACCTTGGTAACCTGTTCAGTGCCAACTTTCACATTCTGCCATACTTGAGCGGCCATGTTACTCTTCTTCCTTCAAGATGTAGAGAACTCCGTCTTGAGGAGTAATCAGGATGTACTGTTCGGGAGTCAGTACCTCAATGTTTGTGATACCGGTAGAAGTGACAGCACCGGTCGGGTTCTCTCCGGGGTCTCCCTTAAGAGAGGCAAGCCACTGGGCCTGGCTCCCCACGAATCCGTTGGCGAGGGCAACTGCGTAGGCAGAGTTTCCGGGGTCTCCCTTCGGTCCTGGCACCGTAGATGCGGTTCCGGGATCGCCCTTAGGTCCGGGAACGGTCGATGCCGCGCCGTCAGCGCCCTTCAGAGAGGCTAGCCACTGAGTCTGGGTACCCGAGTACCCGCCTGCTTGTGCAAGCTCGTAGGCGGACTTACCAGAGGGTCCAGGGATGGTAGAAGCGTCTCCGGGATCGCCCTTTGGGCCGGGTAGAAGCTCCACAGCGGCGATTGCGTCTTCTAGCTCTTGAGGGGTTACGCCCTCTAGTGGGTGAGTCGCTAGATAGCTCTCAATAGCTTGAGCAATAACCTCGCTAGACAATCCTCCGTCAATGCTGACTCCGGGAAGGTCAACCCACGCGGACGTTCCATTGCCTACTTTTAGGACGCGAGCTTCTAGATCGAAGCCGGGTTCTCCTGATTCAAGAACAGGATTTCGATCAATCCAAGCGTCGGAATCTCCACGACGAAAGAGAATCTTGGTGATCACGGGGTGCCTCCGTCATACACGCCGTCGAACCCTGCACCGAACCCGTCTGACGGGTCTTGCTGTAGCCAGCCACTCTGATCCATGTCGGCGGGACCGAGGAGGTATCCGGTACCATCACCTTGAGGGACGACAACTCCGTCTCTCTCAAATGCTCCAATTCCACCCATTGTCTGGCCCACAAGGTTCCCTAGGCCACATTGGCCCAGTTCTTCCACTGCGAGGTCGAACCAGAGAAGGTCCGTCTTCTCCCGGCGAGTAATCTTGCTCACCATCTTGGAGTAGGAGTACGAACCGATGGACTCTGAGGAGAAGGGAGCGGCTAGCTTCTCTGCATATGGCTGAGAAAGAACAAAGTAGTCTGCTAGCTGGTAGACGGCCTTGGTGGCTACGAGAGCGTCGTCGGCGTCCTCTGGGAGACTCTTGAGGCAAGTAGCCTTCTTGAAGAAAAGGAGAGCCTGTTCAAGGGCTTCCGTTGCATAATCGGTAAAGCTGTTCGCTGGACGCCCAGTGAACTTAGCTAGACCGGCTACGTCAAATTCTGGAAATGCCATTTGAACAGGCCCGTCCTCTTAGTCTTAGCGGGTAGGAGTGGCTACCGCAATCTTGTTACGGCGAGCTTCGGCCTTCGCCGCCTCTTCCGCGTCCTTCATTGTCTGATCGTCACTGTCCACGGACACACCCCACGGAAGGAAGGGCCACGGGCCGCGAGCGAACTTCTGACCGCCGAAACGTAGTACCTGCTCACGCGGGTCGTCTAGGAGGTCTAGCCAGCTATGGCCGTCACGATCAAATGTGGAGTTATACGCTTCCCCGCCCACTTCGAAAGTGAGTTCCTGGCCGCGATACCATACCTGCCCGAGAGCGGTGTGACCGTCCTCTAGGAAGTGAATGGTGAGGTATTCTTTTTCTTCAGCCGGTGCTTCTGTTTCGGCCTTCTTGTACTTACGTGCTCGAAGAGCTTCAAGCTTAGCTAGTAGCGCGGCTTCTTCGTCTTCGTTAAATTCTTCTTCTTCGTCTTCCTCAGCCTCGGGAGGAGTGCTTAGGTCTTCCGGAGTAATCTTCAGAAGATCGTCCAAGTTCTCTTCCTTGAACTGAGGTGTTGGCTTCTTACTAGGCATTTTCATCCTCGCTAATACTATCGTCCCGGACGGGCACCTTTAGTCTACTACATTCTACCTTATATTGCAGTAAAACGAGAAAACCCCCCTGATTTCTCAGGGGGGTTTCTCTAGGAACTAACCTTAAGAGGTCTGTGTGACGTTGTTAGCCACGATGAACTGCTCAGGGCGAGTAACGATAGGAACAAGGTTCCATTCGAGCAAGTACTGAAGAGCAGAAGGGTCTTCCTGCTTCCAGGTCTTGGCAAACTTACCGGTGAAGTTCTCCGGAGCCGACTCGTCGGCGGTTGGGCCGATAAGAAGCTCGATAGGACGGTTCTCGGTGAAGTTACCAATGATAACTCGGTTGTCAGGAAGGAACATCTGCTCCTGGCCTGGCGTGGTAGGTGCGGAAGTGTAGGAGGCACCGGCTACGTCGTAGACGGACTCGTTGATCTTCCAGTCGAGACCCATGAAGCCGGGGAGAGTTCCGGAACGGAAGTACTCGTCCTTGGCACGGTCGCTTAGCAAGGTGGCGGAACCTGCGGAGGCACCGTTACCCGCGAAAGCGTTGTAGATGTAGGTCAGAGTCTTCTCGGTGGTGTAGGCCTCGGTAGCCTCAACACGACCGTCACGACGGATGAGACGCTTCCACGCCTGGATGTCGTTCATGATCTGACCAGGGGTAGCGGTCGCCCACGAAGTACCAGGGTTTACCTTGTGAGAAGGTAGGTACTTGTAGTCGATCTCAACCTGGACATCAGGGAAATCTAGCTTAAGGCCACCACCAACGGCAGACCATAGCATCCACTCGGCAAAGTTGTCGAAGCGGGTGTTGAGGTCACCGATTTCACGGGTGATTGCGGCCTCAGCCTGGGTCTTAGCGAGTTCAGAAGTGTTGTTAGCGAACTGACGAATCCAGTGAAGGGTCGTAGGTTCGAAAACCTTCTTTTCACGTAGGTAGACGAAGCTTGCGCTTTCCTTCGAGCGGCCAAGACGAGGCACGATGTGTGCTTCAGAGTTTGGCACGTTCGGACGCGCAATGTTTCGGCTACCACGAATTACTTCCCACTCTGCTGTTGGGAAGGGCCATGGAGTCTGAGGGACACGGTTAAGAAGCTCAAGCTTCTCGGGAGCGGTGAAACGCTCCAACACGCCCCGCAGAACCGTAGGCTGAAGAATGCTGAGGTCAGCCATTTTCTTCTCCTGTGGTTAGGCGGTTAATTGTCTCTCAGCGAACCTTGCGGTCCCGACCTGCACCTTACCCTGAGGTAATCACTCGGTTGGTCTATTTGAGTAGATGGGCTACTCAGGGATGCCTACAAGTTTTGGCTTGTAGGACACCCTCAGCGTCCCGACTATATGAAGATTAGAAGCGGAAGAACTTCGCTACTGTGTCTACCTTGGCACCAAGGACGTTCGTGAGAGTCACGCCCGAGTTAGCGGCAGAAACAGCGTCAAGCTTTACCAAACCTGCGTACAGGATGTTGGCGTGCCAGACGGAGGTTGTTCCGGGAACACCTGTGTCAGTTGTCTTACGAAGAACACCCTTGACGTTAGCGGCGGTCGTCGTCTTGACGTACTGCTTGGTCGTGGCATCCTGATCGAGGAAAGTACCAGCTAGGAGGACTCCCTGACCCGGCTTCAACGTAACGCCCTTCTGGACGTAGTTGTGCATCGAGTAGAGGATTTCCTCATCTACAACGTTTTCACCAACGTTGTAGCTACCTGCTGGCATCGAGTTACCAATGTAGCCTACCATTTTGACTATCTCCTGTCGGTTCGCTGTGGGGGCTTAAGAGCGAATGAATCGCTTGGCGGCGGGGGAAGAGGAGAGACGTGCAATCTCGTCCTCTGTAGTGACCTTGTTGCTACCCTCGTCCTCAGTGTCAACACCCTGCTCATTCGAGAGCTTGACAATAGGAGCGTCAGGAAGAAGCTTCTTGAATAGTTCCTCATTGCTGAGTCGTAGTTCAAGCATGGCGTCTCGTCGGCCTGGCTCAATGTGTCCGGTAGTAACAAGACCATCGATCTCAGCGGCGGCGGCGGCTTCGATGCTATCCTTATTGATTTGATCAATCTTGTTGGATAGTTCTACGTTCTCAGAAACTACGGCGGCAACAGCCTTGACGAATTCCTCAGGAGTAGGCTCCTTGCTCGAAAGCTTGAGAACATCGGTAGCGATAAGTTCGTCAGCAATCTTGGCAGAAAGAGCAACCTGTGGCTCAAGGTCTGCTACACGAGTCTGTAGAGCGCGCACGTCGATGCCGTGATCGTCCTTTAGCTCTGTGAGCATTTCATCCAAAGTCATTTCAGACTCCTCAGTCTTTTCGTCCTGTGTGCTTAGTAGCACTGGCTTACCATTACTATCGTCCGAAATGTTAGAGGCCGCAATAACTTCCTCAAAGGACTCTAGATTTAGAACATGTGGTCGGTTTGTCACTGCAACGTGGCAGAGAGTAGGACCGTAGAAATTGCCGTCACGGTGGTCACGGTAGTTAAGAGAAAGCATGGCAGAAGCACCGATGTACGTCTTGCCGAACTTGTCTGCTTGCTCTCGTGCATCGATGTAGGCGTATAGAGAGTCGCCCTCGTGAGAGAGGCCTACAACCTCACCACGGTTGTAGTCGGGGTCTTCGGTGTGCTGGTTGTCAGCATCGACCTTAGTAACCTGAACAATGTCACAAACCGTGTTGTTGAAGTTTGTAACCATGGTGTCCATCATGTTGTCATCGACATCGATGAAATTACCGTTGGCACCGGGGTAGTAGAATGGACCCTTCTTCAGAATTTGCTTCTTGAAGAGCTTTCCTTGTACCTTCTTGATTACGGGAGTAGACGCTTTGGCGGATAGACCGACAAAGCCAGAGTAGTCATCCCCTTGGGGGATAATAACAATCTTGTTTCCCATACCCATACTATCGTCCCATCTCTTCGGTAACGTATTCGTCTCTGTAGTCGTCCAGGACGGCCTTCAGAGACCTGTCTGAAGTGACACCTTCCCACCACTCACGGAAGTTCGTGTAATGCGTGAGCTTGTCCACGAAGGACGCCCAAGTGACGTTCTCTGACTTGGTGTCGATCAGGCTTTGGGCTTGGGGCTTGAATTCTTCTTTTAGGTAGACGCTTCTACCCATCTTGTCCCAAATGCCTACTGGCTCTCCGTTGACACTTCGGTGCAATAGATAAAGTGACATCTTAGTCCTCCAACTGAGGTCTGAGAGTATCCCACTGCGTCTCTGAAGCGGGTCGGATAAATACTTCTAGATCATTTTCGACTCTAACGAACCAACCGTTGTCGTCCTCACGAACCTCCTTGAAGTCAAGGGAAAACGCCTTGTTGGCGTGCGCCCACGCAGTACCAACAAGGTCGTCGTCCTCATCGAACTCAAAGGGTCCGATCAATACGGCCCGTTCGTTATCTCCATTTGGAATATACCAAGCCCCAAAGGGGAAGGTTTGTTCCACTAGCTCCTGCGTTACTTCCATGATGCCTTCACCTTTGTGATTGCTTGCTCAAGGTTCTGGCGCATAACTAGACGGTCTTCGACCGGAAGTCCGCGAATCTTCTCCCACCCCAGTGCCTTGAGTCGCTGGATAGCCTCGTTACGCTTCTCGGCCTTGTCGAAGACCATTAGCTCGATGTAATCGAGGATAGATAGAGTGTCCTTGATCATGACCTCGTTGGTGGAGTCGGTCATGTTCAAGAGCTTCTTGGGATCGTAATTCGAGTTCTGCATAGCATCCGTCGCACCGAAGTTATCACTCTCGTACCCGTAGGTGTCGTTGTGAAGCAATACCTCAGGGCTGAGGAAGACGGTGTGTTTTCCCTTGTTGAGGTTACCCATGCTGGTCAGAGCGTTATTGCCCTTGGTGACGCGGGAGAAGACGTAATCCGCCCCTCCTCGGTTCTGATCCTCCGACTGAGAAGCCCCCGTGTGAGGTGCCATGCGGCTTCTTACCTCAGTGGAGAGGAGTCCACCTGAGGTGATGTACCTCAGAATCGCGTCGTCCTTACCCTTTGCGGCAACTGCGAGCAAAGTACCCTGCTTCTGAAGCTCTTCAAGCTCGACATCGATTCTCTCCCAGTAGGCGTGACCGGTGTTGAGGGAACCGTCATTGAGGTTCATGTGCTGGTACTTAGGAAGGTGTCGATCCTCGCTGAGGAACTTGGCAACGTGATCCGTTCCCCAGGTCTCATTAGCGAGATTTCGGTAGAAGGAAAGCTCTTCCTCAGGGAAAGCCATGGCGATAGCCTCACCGGTGTCATGAATTCCGACACCGTAGTTGCTCTTTCCGAGCTTCTGAGCGCCTTCCTTGGCCTTCTTCATGACCTTCTCGCGAGCCGCAGAAATCTTGCTTCCTCCCGCGCCACTCGCTACTACACGGTGGAACATCGAGCGCCAGTACAGAACCTCGGGGTCTTCCGCTCCCGACATGTCCACGTCAAGGGTCGCTAGGTACTCCTCGATGCGTGCGAGGGACGCCTGGTGGTCGTCTCCTGCCGTCTGGAAGAAGAGCTTGTTGTTCTGAGATTCGAAGGCGTTGGTGTAATCGTAGTTTCGGAAAGCGATGACCTCTCCGGTAGGAAGAGTCATCTCAAACTGGCTTCCAGTCTGAGCCTTGGTGGTCTTTCCTCCGTCTTGCTTAAAGACACCACTCTGAGACAGTTCTCCGGAAGCTACGTGAGAAGCTACAAGCTTGACCTTGACAGGAGACACAGGCTCATCGACCGAGACTCCTTCAGCCGTCCATCCGCCCTTGAGAGCCTTGGCATCGTCAGGAAGCGAGTTGACGATAGAGGTCTTCAGTCCGCCCTTCGTGGACACGTAGACGAACTTCTCGTTGTTCAACTGCTTGTACTGCTCGCCCTTCTTGGGGTTAGTGTAAGTCACAAACTTGCCATTAAGAGGCGTCACTGTGTACTGCGTGAAGTCCGCCTTGTTCGTAGGCGTGTCGTTTTCCTTGGCCTTGTTGACCTTCTCGATCTGACCCTTGTAGTGCAGGAGAGCCATGTGGTACTGCGAGACGTAGTTCGCGGGAACGATGTTTCCTGAAGGGAACTTCACGTCTTCAGAAGAGTCCAGAAGCTCCGGAGTGTAGAACTCAAGGTCACTGTCAACCTTCTTGGCATTTTCGTCAAACGCCGCCCATACGGCAGGGTCGAAGTTCTTGTTGTCAGGAGAGAGGTTGATGTTCTTCGTCAGGTTCTTTCCCGCCGCGCTGATTGCCGACTTCAAGGCCTTGGTGTCAGGGAAGCTAGAGGCGTTGCTGTCGGTAGAAACAGTAACCTTCTTACTACTTCCCTGTGTGAGGGACTGAAGGGTCTGTCCCAACTGCTTACCGAGGAACTTACCAATCTTCAAGGAACCCTTGACTACTTCCTTGTCGGAAGTGTCCGTCTCCGTCCACACGAGGGAGCTACCGCCGACGATACTGCCGGAAGAGTGCAGAGCGGAGTTACCGAAGACCTTGGTAGCCAAAGCCTTCTCTACGGTGCTTTCTTCCTGCCAGCCCGAGGTGTGGCCCGGAATGGCTTCCTTAGGCATCTCAGGCTTATCCCAGCCCGCCGCCTCGAAGACAGCATCGTACATCGCCTGAACCTTCTCAGGGATGTCTGCCTTGTATTCAAGAACTCTTTCGACAAGCTCATCGGAGTTGTTCGGAACCTTGTCGAGAACGTCCTTACCCGCAAAGTAGTGGTAATCCTTGTAGCCCCACTTGTTAGCGGGACGGTTCTTGACACCCTCACGGACAAGCTCAGATACCTGCTCGTCGCTCATACGGTTGATACGACGTGCGGCCTTCATAGCTCCCAGGTAGGCCTCGCGAGCCTGTTCTGGGGTGAAGTCACCCTTACGCATACGGTCGATCATCACCGCGTATACAAGGTTGTCCGAAGACAGCATGTTATACGACATGTGAGAGTTCTTGGGGTCAGGAGCTAGACCCTCGTATGTACCGTACGCGAGGAAGGCACGTCCCTTGTCGATACCGACGACATTTCCGTCCTTGTCGAGCATAAGGTTACGGTGGTGCGTGTCGTCGTTCTGAAGGAAGTAGTCAAGAACCTGATGACCGGCCACCTGAGCCAGTTGCGTGTCCGTCAGAGTCGTGAGGTCGATACCAGAGAAGTCGCCCTGGTTTTCGATGAACTTCTGAATCTGACCGGTGTCCTCGCCAACCTGACCGATGGACGACTCAGGAACATGGAAGCCAGCGGCGAGACCGAGGTTGTTACCCGCGTTCTCGACCTCGACACGGAACAGTGCCTCGCTACCCTTGTTGTGAGCAATCGGCTTGAACACAGCCTTGCGCTCAAACTGGTCGCGGAGAAGCCACGTCGTGTTCTGTCCACCGGCAAGCTTCTTGACCATCGAGTAGACGGGCTTCAGAAGCTCGGCCTGGTACTCGGCTTCCTTCTCATCGAAGTAGGCCGAAACAAGGTTGAGCTTGTCGTAGGGACCAATTACGTCGTAGGGGTTCTCGTTAACGTAGGACGAGTAACCGACATGGGAAGCGCCAGTGGTCTTCCAGAAGTTGAGGAAATCCTCATTCTTCTTGTTGTCACCCATCCAGTCGTGAGCTACTTGGTAGCCCGCGTCTCCCCACGCCTGAGTACCGGGGTACTTAGCGTCATCGAAGAGGTAGTCGTAGCTCTTGGCGGGGACAATGCCCTCCGTCCATACAGGGGGGTCGGAGAGTTCCGTATCGCCCTGCTGAGCGCGCCAAGCGGCCTTAGCGGACAGAGAGTCCACAAAGGACTTGTTACCGTTCTTGTGCCACTGCACCCACGAGCGCTTCTCGCTAGCGGAGAGGTGCTGAGGGTTCTGCATTTGAGCCTTGATGAGGTAATTATCAAGCTCGGGGGCAGACCACTTCTGAGTGTTGAGGGTCGTCCAGCTACCCTCGACTTCTCCACCGGCAGGAACCTCACCCTTGACAGCGGCACCCCAAGTGATCTTGTTGGTGTCCTTGTTACCCACGTAACCGGGGTGGAGGTAGCCAGCTACGTGAGGGATACCCTTCTGAGAAGCGCCGGAAACCTCAAGATCATACATTTCCTTGAAGTTACCCTGAGCGAGGTGCTGACCCCACTGAATCTTGTCGCCCTTGCTCGCAAGGTGCTGACCGATGATGTTTCCGTCACCGAAGAAGCTGGATGCCGTGTTTACCCAGTCAGTTGCTTCCTTCGCTGAGAAGTCGTAGGTGATGGGGTTAGCCGCGACGAACAAAGGCATTTCAGCCTGTCCGATACCGTCGAACGTGAACAGTTCAGCGGCATTGGACTCGTGCTCTTCTACATCGATACCGTCCGTGATGTCCTGAGCGTACTTGTGGAAGTACTTACCCATCTGCATCTTGGAATCGTAATCCGAGAGATCGACGCCCTGATCCTTGAGGAAACGGACGGCAGTATTGTTGTCGATGGTTAGACCGACAAGCTTGAGGGTAGTAGCCTTCCAGTCCTTTACGGGGTCACTGGTGTTCTTCAGGATGTCTGCAAGTTGCTGTCCCGTAGTGGTTCCACCGAGGAACAGAAGCGATCCGCTGTAGCCCTCAGGAACGATGGACGTAGCGTACTGATCAAGAAGGGCACCCTGAGCGAACTTCGTCTCTAGGCTCTTCTTCTGAGCGGGAGAAGGGTCACCGTAACCCAGGTGGGTAATGGTGTTGTTGGCCCAGTACTTCTCGTCGGTGTCGTTGGCCTCTTCAGCCGTCTCGTCGTTAAGCCACTTGCCGTGAGTTTTGGTAAACGTCTTACTAATCGTCTTACCGAGGCTGTAGTCGTACTTGGAGAATGCATACTGAGCGCCGTCAGGAGCATCATTGAGCCACGAGTTGTTGATCTCGCCGCCGACCTTGACACCCTTGCCTGTAAGCGGCTTGAACTGAGTGTAGGTTCCGTCCTTGACGACGATCTTCGTGGCCTTACCCGAAGCGGGTAGACCGATGAAGTACTCACCGTCAGGGATGCCCTCAGCCTTCTTAGCCTTCTTGGGCGCGGGCTTGGTGAGAACAGACTCATTGAGCGAGGGAGCGGCCTCAGAGTCCCCAAGGAACTTGTTCATGCCACCGTCGTAGTTCTTCTGGACGGCGTTAGGAGTCAGCTTCTTAGGCTTACCGCTCTTGTCCACATACACACCTGAGCCGTCTTCGTTGACGTACATGAAGACCTTACCGGTCGTCGTGTACTTACCGGCAGAGACCTTGTTGGTCTCTTCAGGGGTGGCGGATGGAGCCGATAGCTCATCGGTTCCCGACTTGTACATGTACAGCCCTTCGTCTGCGAGGTTCTTAACGGAGGGGGAGTCGATGGGGTACATCTTCTCTCCCGAGTCGTTATGAACGTACCAGGAGTCGGGGTGCTTTACAAGGTGAGTGGAATTGTTCTTCTTTAGTACTTTCAGTGCGGTACCGTCAGGGAGTCCTTCGAGAGATTCAGAGTTGACCTTCTCAGGCTTTTCGTGGTATAGGGGGATGTTCGCGTCGAGGATCGAGGCAGTCGTCATGTTGTAGTTCTTATCGCCATACATGACAGTCCACGAAGAATCGAAGTTCTTTACGAAAGCCCCTTGAGGGGTCTGGGAATCCCAAAGGGTCTTACCTAGAGGTGCTGTCTCGATGTCGTGAACGGTTGCCTTATTGAGAACAATCTCAAACGTCTCCGGAACAGAGTCAGGTGTGGTGTTGGGTACCTCTCCAACTTCAAGGTTGGCCGCATAGTGAACCCAGACATCTTCGCCCGAGTACTCAGCGCCAGAAGCGTTAGCCTTCCACATGCCGTTTTCCAGCATCGTGAAGGAGTACTTTTCCTGCTTCTCTTCGGTATCAAGTTCTGGGTTAATGAGCTTCGTGCCAGCGGGGGCGGTAGCCAGGATAGCGGGGGTTAGCTTATCTCCTACCTTGGTGCTGGAATCGTCAAAAACAACATCTTCGATCTTATCGTCGGCGGGGTCTCCCGCGTCAACGTCAAGAACTTCATTCTTCTCTGGCTTGTTGATAGAGATAGCGTCGAGATCGCTCTTTTCAAGTCCCCACACGTCGGGGATGGACTTTACCTGCCAAGCACTAGAAAAGGTCTGTCCGTCGAGGAGAGCCTTGATATCAGACTGATCATAGATGGTTCCGTTGCTGGATTCCCAGGTGCCTCCGGACAACTTCTTGAAGGAGGTGTTACCGGACTCACTACCAATGACTGTACCCAAGGGGTAGTAGTCGAAGGCATTGCTCATGGCCGGGATGGTCTCTCCCGAAGCAATGGACTTGTAGATAGCCTTACCAAAAACGTTCTTGTCGGGGGCAATCGTGCTGTCTGGCATGACAATGTTGTCTGCCATTTCGGCAATTGAAGGAAGCTTCATCTTGGAAAGCTTCGACTCAGATGCTTCCGGAGTAGGCGCGTCAATACCGTCAGCGATAGACGCGAGGTTGTCTACGACAGCCTGATCAGCCTTGTCTTCGATGTCCGCTACGGGATCGTCGTCCCCGAGCACTTCCTTGAGGTGATCGATGAACTTCTGCTTTGTAACAGACTTGTCCTTATTGAACCCAACAATAGGGTTGGGATCGAGCTTACCGAGGGCATTGCCCTTCTTGTTTAGCTCGCTCTTGAAGTTCTTACCCTGGAAGCTTTCAAGGATGTTGATAGCGTCCTGGATATCCTCAGCGGTGAAGTCGCCTCCGTCCCAGCCTTGCACACCGGTCTTCTTGGGTGCCTCCGCGCCGATCTTGTAGACCTTGGTCTGACCGATCTTGACAGCCTTGGCTTCCTGAATTGATCCATACTTCTTGAGATAAGCGACGAAGGCGGGCTTTGGCTTTAGCTCGGGGAATTCCTTCTGAGCAAGTTCCTTGAGAACTGCCTGGTTCTTGGCAATCTTGTTATCAGGAACAGCCTTGAGACCGTAGCTGATCTGGAAGCCAGAGTGGGATTCGAGAGAGTTGAGAGCTTCAACAATCTCTGCCTTTTCGAACTTTCCTAGAGAGCCGTAGGGGACTTCGAGAAGTTCCTTCTCCCAGTCTGCGAGAATTTCCTCGCCGGGGATTGGTCCCATACCAATGTATGTGGCGGGGATACCGTCATGCAGGTTCATCACAAGATCGTCTTGTGGAACAAGAATGTCAAAGCCGGGGGCGCTGTAGTTGAACCAGCTGGACTTTGTGAAGATTACACCCTTTACGTCATCCGTACCCATGTGTACTTGCGCACCGAGAGGCATGGATGCGAACTCGACATCTGTAGTGATAGGGGTACCCGGCTGAACTACCTCACCTGTAGCGGGAACGGTGAAGGGAACAGGGTTGTCTCCGACAGGAATGACCGAGTCTACGACAACCTTCTTGCCCTTGAGGTCAGCCTGTGTGATAGGCGCTCCGGTAGCGGTGTCTACAAGGCCGTTGTCGGAAGGAGCGAACTTCTTACCTCCAACGTCTAGAGACATGTTGGAAGGAAGTTGGGTTACCTCTTCTACGGAAGATACATCAAGCTCAGTACCTTCCTTGATACTCTTACCGTCAGCGATACCATCTTCGTTTACGAAATCGTCGGGAGCACCATCGTTCGTCCAGTAGTCGAACTGGCTTCCGGGAGCGTTGTAGAGAAGGTCTTCAGTAGACCACTCGTAATCGGTGTCCCCTTCTCTCCACCCGGTCTTAGTTCTCTCAAACTTTAGACTAGAACCGTCCTTCTGACCGATGATAATGATCTTATCGCCTACGGGTACATCTACGACAGACTGAGGGAAAAAGAGCTTCCAGTCCTTGGGAACGGAAGGGGGCGTCTTTTCGCCGGTAGTAAGGAAATTCTTGACACCCTTAGGCTCGGCAGGAGCGAGGTCAGCGGTTTCCGCGATGCTCTGCTGAATGCTGTTGTCGATTTCCTCTTCGGCCGACATTGGCTCAGCCTTCAGCCAAGCATCCTTGCCTAGAGCGTCTGAAATGCCCGCCTTGAAGTTGTCCGCGTCTTCCCCTTCTAGGACTTCCTTCTTGCCCTTTGTGATACCAGAGGTGTTGTGGAAGTATCCGTTGTGGTCGATCCACTGGCCGTTGTTTGTCTTGACAAAGTTCTTAGGAGACTTGTTAGGGTCGTGATCCACCGCAATAACGGAACCTGCTTCCAGGTCGTCTAGCTCACCGTCCGATAGTCCGTCAACCTTGAGCTTTTCAAGCTTCTCCTTGGAGAGCTTGGCGTTCTTGGCCTGGATAGCGCTATTGCCCAGAGAATCCGTCACATAGGCCTTGTTACCAAGGTAAATGCTCAAGGTCTCGTCGGATACGTTGAGGGGAAGAGCACTGTCGGGGTTCCAGGGGTCGCCGTCTCGTCGGAACCAGGAGCCGTTGACCTTCTCGAAAGAGTTGAATTCGTCCGATGTCTTAATAAATACGAATTCGCCCTTCTTGAGAGAAGTGAGGTCGCCGTCGAACTTCTTAGCGTTCGGGATTCCCTTGAAATCTGTCTCTCCCTCTACAGGAGCGTCGGCAGGGTAAATCTGGATGTCGCTGTTCTTCCACCAAGAACCGTACTTGACGGTGCCGTTCTTGTTGGACTTGTACTTTACAGCAACCTTCTTCTTGTTCTTGGGGTCGGTGCCGATTTCAAGAATCGTACCGCCGCCTACCTCGTCACCCTTCTTGAGGTCACCGATCTTGATCTTGGTGACCTTGGGCTTCTCAGGAGCGGCCTTGGGCTGAGGAGCCTGAGACATCCAGTCCTCGGTGCTGAAGGACGTAGGCTTGGACGCAAGGTACTCTTCCTTGGAGCGAGGAGCCTTTTCTAGCTCAGCGGCGTTTCCGCCCTCTTCTGTGAAAGACTGTTCACTCTTCCAGCGCGCGCCGTCGAGGTCTACGAACGGGAAGGGGTCTACGAATGGTGCCTCTGCGGCCTTGGAAGGGGTCTCAGAGGACTTAGGAGCGCTCTTAGGTGTGGTAGCCGGGGTATCAGTCTTCTCAGCCGCTACCGGAGCCTCAGCGGTCTTGGACTTAGCGTTGAGGGGCTTGGTGTCCTCAGGGTCGGGAATGAAGTCAGGAACGTCGTCAGCTTCCACGCTAGCGGGAGTGATCTTCTCCTGATCGCCCTTCTGACCTTCAGGGGAAATACCGGAAAGCTTGTCCTTGAGGGCAAACATGACTGCTGGGTGCACAGGAGCACCCGTCGCGGAAGTCCAGTTGCCTTCTTCGGTCTTGGTGAGAATGTCAGGATCAACTTCTTCACCCTTGTCCAGTACAAGCTGATCTCCTGCTTCGTACTGGCTGATCTCGGCGTCGAACTCTTCCTTTGTCTCGAACTTTCCGAAATCGATCTCCTTCGGAACGCCAACGTCCTGAAGTTCATCATCTTGCTCAGGGGAGGTGGCCTGTAGCTCACCGGAGTCCACCAAAGGCTGAAGCTTGTCGCTCGTGATGTCAATGTCGAGATCGGCGTGCTTCCAGGTTCCGTCTTCCTGCTTGACGAACTGAGGGGTTAGCTCAGAGTCTCGAAGAACCTGACCGGCTGGCATGTCTGCCAAAGAGGAAGAGACCTCAGGAGCATCCTTCTTAGAATCTTCGGAGTCGAAGACAGAGGGAACGTAGTCAGTGTCCGTAAGATCGCCGTTGAGCTTTTCAACGAGAGCTTCCATGTACACTTCGGGGAACTTGACTTCGCCCTTGGACATGAAGACGTGACCCTTACCCTCAGGGTCGATGAGGAAAGCGCGGTCGTCCTTGGTCTTAGAACGGAAGAGCTTCGATCCTTCAGGAACGTTGAATTCCTTGTCACCGATCTTGAACTTCTTCGGTCCCGACAAAGAAGAATTTTCTACCTTAGCCTTTGGCTTGGGCTGAACTACAGCCGCGCCGTTGGCTTGCATCAATTTCTTGTTTGTTCCGGAGACCGGAGTCGGAAGCATCGAACCGGACTTATCAGCGGCCTTGTCAGGTACAGGCCCAGAGGGAGTCTGCGTGGTCTTTACAGACCCCGGCTTCATCTTTCCGGTCTGGGGATCATACTTTGTACCTAGGGTACCTACACCGCCAGAGCCGCCAGAAGACGAGGCAGAACCTTCCTTAGCGGAGGCGTGCTTCTTCTTGGCACGGAGAATAGCGTCTGCGGTAATCGGAGCACCGATGGGCAGGTCGAAGTACGCCGATCCACCAGGGGTACGGACCTTACGGATGCCCGCGAGCTTTACGAAAAACTCTTCAGTCACTAGCTGTGCTCCAAGTCAGGAAGATTCTTTACAGTCTCAGTCTATCGTACCAGAGACAGAAAATTCTTACTTTTGAAAGAACCTTGTGAACCTACTATCGGACAGAGGACATGATACGGCTGAGTGCCGTAGACATTCTCTGCGTAGAGGTCGCATTTCGATACTCATCCATCTCGCGGGCGAAGTCTCCGAGGAGTTCCTTCATACGAGAGGTGTTACCGAGCTTCCGTGCTACAAGAATCTGTCTCCTGAGGGAGCGTAGCCTAATCATCGACGCCTGTCCAGGGGATGTGTCTGCCCTGCGGACAACACCACCGGAGGCGCTACCCACAGGGGAGCCAACCTGAGAGGTCTTCGACAAGTCGGGATCGGTGCCAGGAGTAATAGTGGAGCCGATAGGCATACCGAACTTCTTGGCACCTCCGAGGGTGCGAACCTTGCGCTCAGTCGTCATGACTTGTCTTCTTCCTCAGGGTCAGGAAGAGTGCCGAGAGCGTCCAATTGGGCGTCCATGTCCTGCACAATAGCCTCAGGATCAGTAGGCATTCCGGGGTTGCCTTCAGGGTCTAGTCCCATAGCGGCGTTCTGCTGAGCGGCGAGAGCGGCGGCTTCTTCTTCCTCACGCTCTTCCACGGCCTCGTAGTCGATTTCGAGTCCCATGTCCTCTGCGACGTGCTTCTCAAGCTCGCGCATGAACTCAGGTGTGAAGTTACCACCTGTAGTAACAGCAAGCTTGTCGAAGGTAGAGGAAATAGCCTGACGCTGTTCATCCGTGAGCTTGCCCCATGTGAACTTAGGGTACTTGCCCGAGGTGAAGTTCCAGTCCACCAACTGCGGGATGATGTAGTGGTTGATCTGCGCGGCGATCTCATTCATGATTGCTCGAAGCATGAGCAAGAACATGTCGTCGCCCGGAGAACCGAAGGAGACTACAGAGCCGCCGCTGTCGCCCGAGCCGGAATCCTCATCGAAGAAGTTCGCGAGGATGGACTTGGACATCTGAGAGTTGTGGTGGTTGATTAGGTCAAGGTAGTTGAATTGACCGGCCTCACGCAGAGACTCCACCTTGAAGCCCTCTGGAAGGGCCATGTACTGAGCCATGGTGAGGTTGGCGAGCTGGCGTCCGAACTCACGGCGCGCGTTGGCAGGAGCGTTCAGCGGAACGGTACCTACTCGCGTACCTACGGCGGCGCGCTGAGCCGCGAGGTGAGCCGTGTAGTACAGCTTCACCTTCTTGTCATAGTGGTAGAAAGCGCTCTGGAAGAACGAGATTCCATAGAACTTTCGCTCTTCTTCGTTTGCGGCCCAGTAAAAAGAGTACTCAGGCTCAATGTACACATCGATGGACTTACCCGCGATGTTCGCACGCTGACGGAATCCGGCGTATCCACCGTTCTTGTCTACGATGAAGGTCACGGTGTCGGCGGGGCGGTAAGCGAGCTTACGGAGAGTGATCTTGCCCTTGAGGGGTCCGTGATCCGGAACCCAGAAGACCTTCTCGAAGGCGGCGAATCCATCGAACATTCCTTGAAGCACTTGAGCCATGAAACGCTCGAAGGTGACAGTCATGCCACCCTGAGAAGGAGCGGTTGTGAAAACCTTCTCGATAAACTCTGCTTCTTCTTCTCCGTCTTCGTCCGCTACGAACTTCGCAGAGGACATGGCGGCACGAATCGGCAAAGAGAGAAGTCGGTACAAAGCTCGTGCCTGTCCGTCCATACGGCGCATAGCGACAAGCTGTCGAGTGTTGGGACCGTAGTCGATCCCGTCCTCACCGATTACTTCCTTGAGTTCGGCTTCTTTGGCGTTGGTGTGCTTCTTGAGACCGTACTGGTATGGATTGAAGGGCGCGGCGAACGGCAAGTTGAGGTCAGTACCCAACTCAAGATCGTAGTTCTTCTCATCAGGCTTCTGACCTACGATGTCGCTCGTGGACGACTTCTTGTCGTCTTCATTCTCGGCCATATAGCTCAGTTCCCGTCATTCCGATGGGGAAGCTCATTCCCCCGCCTAGGAAGTAGTCAATATCTTCGTGTCCCTCAAATACAGAAACTTGGGGGCCAACCTCGAAGTAGGGTTCTCCTACGTCTACAATCGTCCCCTCTTCATCCTCTTCACCACCGACCATTACGGCACCTACGAGGGAACAAGCGAAAGCGTCCGCGAGGTCTTTAGAGCCGCCCGGTGGGTGGTCTACCTTGCCGTCGTTATCAGAAAGTGCCTCAATCTCATTCTGAAGCACTTCATTCCACGGCATACGGAGTCGTCCATCCGACCCCACGTCCTTGAGTGCGCGCCAGATACCCGTGTCCTTATCGGGACTCAGCTTCTCGACAGCGATACCGTGAGCCTCAAGAATCTGCATGGTGTCCGTGGACTGGAAAGAGTCGAAGGAGACTTGAGCGATGAAGAACCCGCGCTTGATTAGCTCAAAGATGAGAAGACGTACCCACCTAATCTGAATCTCTCGCGGAGGTGTCGCACCGATGTCTGCCTCGAAGGCAATAGTGAAGTCATTCCTAATGATAGGAACGGACATTGATTCCTCTACCGGTTGTCCTAGTTCGTCTTCGGTAAAGATCGTCTGCTCTGTCCAGGCCTCGACGTGAGACATGGCAATACCGGCGCGGTCGTTCTTGATCGCGAGGTCACCGTGAATGGCATAACGGGCACCCTGCACCGGCTTGAAGTCGTCGTCAAAGTGGAACTTCGGTTGCCACGCTACAGCGGGTTCTCCCGAGATAGGCTTGACAATCTCCACAGTTTCGTATTCTACGTGGAGAGGCTGATCTGCCTTGTCCACAGCGGTGCGGAAAATCTGAGGGTTTCGGAAGTACGCATTGACAGCACGGCTCGGCTTGCACTCGTACTTTGCGGCGGCTTCGTCCGGGTTCTTTCGGTAGTCCGACGCGAATTGGTGCTTGCCCTCCACACGAGGGTTCACTTCCCACGTAGCAAGCGGCCCCGAAACGTAGTAGGGGGATACGTCCTCTCCCACTTCCTCGATGTCCATTCGTCCCTCAAGTGTGAGCTTTTGAATGGTAGAGCCTAGGTAGCGGGGGTAGGAAATAGCGACACGCTTGTAGCTGGACGGGAAACGAGTCGATGCAGAGGTCTTCATCATTTCAAGAATTGACTCTGCGGTGGTTGAGGCCTCACGAGCCTTCTTACCCTGACCGACAAGCTCAGAACGGCTCTTGAAGGCGTCGATCTCGTCAGCGACACCGAGCATGAGGTTCAGCCCCTCCTGACCCTCAGCTTCCGAGTGACCCGAGACAGCTTCGATATTCTTCGCATACTGGATAACGTCACGCTTCGGTTCGGACCTGTCCTTGAACCAAGGAGAGTTGTTCACCGCGACGGTCATCGGCTTGAAGAAGGCTCGGTTAGCCTGACCGGCGTTATACGCAATGTTAAGCAAGTGAATAGAGTCCTGCTCAGGCATGGAATAGTAGCGCTGTGGAGACTTCAGAACCATGAGTAGATAGGCGACACGGAGGGATGCGACACGAACAGTGTGGTCCTTACCGGCCCCCTTACCCCACTGTGCGGTGATGATGTTGGTCATGCGCACAGGCTCAGCCCAATATCCACCGAACTCTGCGGCCATGAGTGGGTATAGCTCTGGCAGGTAGACACGTTCAATATGCTTTACTAGATCAAACTGAACGGGACTAAGCGGCGGGTTACCGAGGTACTTGCGGTCCTCTACGAAGACATCGAGGGGTACGGGTTCTTCCTCGAAGATAGCGCTCAAGTATGAGGTATTCAGTGCATCTACGTTGTCTGAGAACCTATCAGACAGCTTCATGAGAGGCATTTACGGCGACCCGCCGTCCCATACTCCGTCTCCTCCGACACTCATGGCACTCGAAGGCCAGATGTTCCCTCCTCCGGGGGCGGGAGCAATATCCTCACGAGGTTCATAAACTCTCTCTAGCGCGTCTCGTAGGTCTTCGAGAGCGTCGGCATCCAGAGCGTCGTCGTCATCCTTGATAGGAACGTAGGCCTTCTCGACCTCGACAGGATCACCAAAGTCTACTGTGGAGCCAGACACCGAATAAGGAATCTTGAGGTATCGGTAGCCTTCCGCTCGGAATTCCATGCAGACGATGATGTAGGCTGTCCAAAGCTCGACAATATAGCCGTTACGGCCATGGTGCTCGCCGTCATACTTCAGGTGAGGGTTCAGGTCTAGGTAGTTGTCTAGACGGTCCTGCTCAACCTGCTCCCACGCCTCGTAGACGTGCTGGGTGTTGAAGTTTGAAATTCGAGAAAGTGCGACGAACTGCTGTCCGTCCTTCCGACTCGTCAGCATGACTAGCTCATCTCGCTCACGAGAGAGCTTCATCTTCTCCCACTGTGCGAGAGCGGCAGACGCCTTTGCCCGAGTCTTAGCTGTCACGTCACCGCCGCCAGAGGCCCACTTCTTGACGCGAGACACAGCGATAGCAATAGCCTGACTCGTGGATCGACCGGAGCGCTTAACCGCTCGGGCGATACGGCAGATGTAGTTAGGCAATCCACCCTTGTGATCTACCCAATTGTCCTTTTCCGGCGTAGTTGCCAGGGAACATGGCGAACCTCCCGCGAGGAAGAGGACTAGATCATAATCCTTGGCATCGTACGACATTACAGACCCTTCTTGGCTAGTCCCGAGGCAAACGACTGTTGTACAGCCTGACGGGTGTCCTTCTCTTGAATAAGGGCAATAGCTTCGTTGAACACAGCCACGACATCATTCATAAGCTGTTCGCGGCGCTCAGCCTCGTTGACAGTAAGAAGACGGTTGAACTCCTGAGTCATGCTGAGCCAGAAGGAGTTGAAGTCCTTTTGGTCCTTGCCCGCGACTTCCCCTGACAACTCCCGGAACTTTAGATATACGTAGTTGTATGCAATTCGCTCTAGAAGAAGAGTCTGCACGGTGTTCATAGGCATACCGTGGGCTTCGCTCTTGAAACGCATGACGATTTCATCATGAATTTCTTCTAGCTGAGGGAATGCCTCGACCATGGCCTTAGGCAGGGTGAAGACCTGATCTAGCCGCTCGTCAGCGGTAATCTGGGATTCTACAGAAGTCATGCACCAATCTTACCACTTTCTTGGTACAATGTGGAACTGATTTCTCTCCTGAAGGAGGGAGACGGTCTGAAGTTGCTCTCTGTGCCGTGAGTTCCCACGACTCCGATGTTATCCACGCGCGAAACTTCGGGGTAGATTCCCACGAACTTCAGAGCCGGAAATACCCGAGTATTCAGATTCTAGTCCCAGCCAGACTGATTTCCGGGGAAGACGTTGAAAGTGGAGTAGTCGTGGTCCCACGTTGGTGAGATGTACTCAATCCAGTGGTGTCTCCAAGTTCCCCAAATCCAGGGGTTAAACCCAGCCACTCTAGCCACTCGGGAGGGATTCGATCCAGTTGGGTCAAAGGACATCCCGTGCACTGTGGCAACGTCGTTGTCTGTCTTGTAGGTCTCTGCGGCCCAGGAGAAGTATTCAAGGATGTCATCGGAAACAATGAGGTCGTCTTCTGCTCTAACTACAAAGTCGTAGTTATCGTTAATGAACAAGTTTTGGAGAGCTACCCACGGGTGCTGTAGTACACCGTATCTCTCAGGGTTTACGATAATCTGGGCATCGATATTCACATCTTCCATGAACATCTGAATCTCTTCGATCATGTGTGGGAGAACGTCAGAAGGCTCAATACTGAAGATTACATCCCAGTCCTTTAGCCCCCTGACTTCGCGCCAGTGGTGAAGAGTCTGTTGGAAATAGTTCACGCGGTCGTACACCGTGAATACGAGTGCCTTTTTCACTGTGTTGCCGTTTCGATATGGTTGGAGCGACCGTCCTTCTTGTGGCCCCAATGGTGAACAGCAACAGTACTCTCTGGGTAGGATCGACCTTGAGCATCTCCCCCTGGCTCAATGTCCTTCCAGTGAATCGGGTTGAATGTCTCGACGGGGAAAACATGAATCCTATCCATGTCCGCCCAAGCCATTTCGGTCAGGTATCCTGGACCTGTAGACATTACCATTTCATCAGTGGGGTTTAGCCAATAGTTTTCTGGAAGATTGTCTAGTACAAAATCCCAGAAGGGGTCTTCTTTCTCGGGTGCTCCGATAGCCGCGTTTACAATTCTACCGTCTACGTAATTCTCCAAGCTAGCCCAAGCTTTACCAGGGATAATCGGCTCTAGAGGACGCACAGGCTCCATGTCAGTGTTGAAGTAAGCCCCACCGAACTTCCAGACTAGGTAATATCCCATAATGTCGGCTAGTTGTACATAAAGCTCGATGCCTTTACGTCCCGCATCCCTTTTGTACAAGTCCTGGATAACTTCATAGACTTCTGGAAAATCGTCTCGCACGAACTGTACAGTCTCTTCATCAAAGTCAAATACCTGCCAGCCAGGATTTAGCTCTTCCCAAAGGAAGCCGAATTCTTGATAAGAGACGGGCATAGGCCTTCCGGCCCAAAAACGAGTGATTACCTTTTCCATTAGCGTGCCTTCTTATCGTACTCGTCAAGCCAATTGTAGGCGTAATACTGAGTGGTCAAGCTAATGCCCGCTTCCAGCGTTACAAAGTCCTTATCCGGGTCTAGTCCTAGAAGGTGAAGCTTTGACGTATCTGCGGTAACGGAAGAGTTGGGCACTTCACCGGGTCGCATAGGCAAATCTACGATCTTAGATCGAGGTCCAATAGCGTACGGCGCGGCGGCATTCAGAACAATGTCTGCAACTTCCCTAACCGTGTGGCTCTTTGTAGGACCGACGCCAAAAGTCTCGGGTCCGTTTTCTCGGGTGTACTTAAGAGCATTGACGAATGTTCGAGCTACGTCTCCCACGTAGACACAATCGCTGACCTGTACACCGCCACCGTATAGCTCGATGTCGTCTCCCACAAGCGCGCGGCAGATGAAGCTCGGCATGATCTTACGGACCTTGGAGTGGCCGTATGGCTCTGCGATGCTCTGGAAGGGTCCGTAGGCGTTGACAGGACGCACAACACTGATCTTTCCCTTACGGAACTTGTTGAACATGCGGGCGAAGTCCTCTACCGCTGTCTTGCTGATCGTGTAGGAACCGGCCCCGTGGTCGCGCATCCAGTGATTACCCACGCCCGCATATACCACAGGAAGGTCATACTGATTAGCGGCCTCGAATACGTTCAAAGAACCGAGAATGTTCGTCTCGGCGGAAGGTCGGGGGTTCGTGATGGTCTCTTGAGTGCCTAGCACTGCGGCAAGGTGAATGATGCCGTCTACGTGCGCCGCCGCTTCAGTGACCGACGTGGCGTCTCTCACGTCTCCGTGGAAGATTTCAACCCTGTCCTGAGGGGTGCCCCGAAGAGTTCCGGGAGAGTTGTGATCGAAAACCAGCACCCCGTGCCCGTCTTCAAGCAGGGTTTGGACAACATACCAGCCGATGAAGCCGGTTCCGCCTGTTACTAGTACTTTTGACATTACTTTCCTACCCGCTCACGCATTTCTTGAAGAGTGAGCTTCTTGGCCTGTTGTTGAGGAGCTACCTGAACCGGAGCGGACTTAGGTGTTGTTCCTCGAAGCTTATTTAGAGTCTCGTGCATCAACACTACCGCAAGTTGGAGATTTCCGCGAGGATCGTCGGAATTTCTAATCTTAGTCTTCAAATCCCACAGTACCCGGCACATGAGAACAAGCTCGTCGCGGCTGACTCGGGGAACGATTGTATCGATCTCGGGAGGTACTTCTCCGATGCTTCCTCCCGACTTCAGAATGAGAAGGTCACGAAGTACTCGAAGAATCTGCTCGCTGATCTCAGAAGGCAGGGACGTTCTCTTCAGCGCTTCCTTCAACCTATCGAAAATGGCAGGGATATCCTGAGACACTACGGCAAGGACGATGCCGGGACCGAAGTCGTCGTTACCGGATACCTCTCTGAACTCTTCCAGGGTCTTGATTTCAGAAAGAATGACCTGATTGAGGCTATTCAGAGAGGTTCGCACATTTCCGTGTGCCGACTCAGCGAGGTAGTAGAGGAAGGGATCAGGGATTCCCCTACCTTCTGCAACAGAGACGTGCTGTAGGTGCTCAAAGAGCGCCCCGGTAGAGACACGTCGGAACTCGAATTCGATCAAACGCCTCTTGACAGTCTCAATGATCTTCTCAGGCTCCGTGGTGACCAAGATGAACAGAACGCCCGCTGGCGGCTCTTCTAGAGGCTTCAGGAGCACGTTGAACGCCTCCCGCGTCATGTTGTGCGCCTCATCCAAGATCAGGGTTCGTCTCGTACCTCCCGAGTACTTCAGAGAGTCCATGAGGGCGCGCGCATCCTCTACACGACCGTTAGACGCCGCGTCAACCTCGATGATCTCTCCTCCCAGCTTCTCAGCTACGAGGCGGGCCGCAGAAGTCTTCCCGGTCCCCGAAGGTCCGGTGAGAAGAAGTCCCGGAGGAATCTGATTCTTCTCTACCATCTTCGACAACACAGCGGCGACCATCTTCTGCCCGATGAGTTGGTTGAACTCCTGAGGACGATACTTGCTCGCGAGGTTACTCATGAACTCTGTCCTTTACCCAATACTTCTTCTTACCCACATGGATACCGCCACACTCGCAACGGTATTCACTGAAAAGCTCATTGTACTCACGGCAGAGAGTGGTTGCCGCCTTACGCCCTTCTGCATCTGTCCTGTAGAGCTTCTTGTCAGGACGGGGGCACCGCCAGACCTCACTCTTGTTCATGCGGGCACGATGGTTGCGCTTGCACGTCTTACTGTGGTAGCTAGGAACACTGGCTTCCCAGCCGGGAGGCACCGTCCAGGAGAACACTCTGGGGCATCCGATGCACTTGACCGCGAGGGTATCCCCCACGTCAAATCCGTTATTCACTCTCCACCGCCTCAGTCTTGCCGTCTTTGATCGAGAATCTGTAAGACTTGTCGCTGTATTCCATGAACTCGGGTTGGTGGGTAACCATGATGATCTGAATACCTGTCTTGTCAACCAACTCCCTCAGGAACTCCCCTAGGGGTGGCAGGTACTCGTCTGAAACGTGAGCGAAGGTCTCATCCAAGATTAGAACATTATCCTGCTTGGTACCTGAGGAAAGAAGAAGCACCACGACTCGAAGCAAGAATCCGATGGTGGCGGCGAGTCCTCCACCACGCGCGTCGAGAACGGGAGTCTCGATGAAGGTGTCTCCAAGAGTGGTGCGAACCATGAACTCGGCGGTGACCGAACGGCCCTTGATCGTCTGCACGATGTGAAAACTCAAGGTTGAGTCAAAGATGGTCTGAAGACCTCTCGTGACCAACTCCTCGATGGTTTCCTGAGCTTGCATCTGACGGTCTTCCCCGATGGTGTTCAGGAGGATCGTGACACGCTCAAGATCGTCTACCAGGGCTTCCTTGTCATCGATGTTGCTTTGGATATCCTTGGCCCTCTGAAGGACGGCCTTGGCCTCCCCCAGACGTGTGTCTACTTCGCGGCGCTTCCGGTGAAGCTCCCTCTCAAGTTCTGAGAATTTCATCATCCCTCACATATAGATTGGCGGTTTCTGCTGAAGAACAATAGTCAGTCCCTCTTCTGGGTCATTCATGTATACAGGAGACTTCTGCCCCTTGGCGGGGTCGTCTCCCAGCTTCAGGAACACGAACTCGTCCGTGGTGGATTCGAGAAGGTCTAGGAGCTTCCTGTAATGGAAGAACATGGGAGAAAACTTGGCGGGACCGGACCACTGGCACTCGATAGAGTCCTCTGAGGAGTTACCTCCAAGGTCGCGTGCGGAAACAGTCAACTTATAGATATCGTGAGCTTCCGGTACCACAGTCAGTGAGATGGTGGCGGACGCGGGATCAGAGTTGATCTTGACTCTCTGAATGCTCTGAATTAGCTCTGCTCGATCCAAACTGAGGGTGTGCTCGTTTCGAAGTGCGGGGGCAAGCAGAAGAGTGTCCAACTTGGGGAAGGGCAGGATAGACCTCTGAGTGATGAACTTCTCTGTGCCAATGTCAAACAGCAATGCTGTCTTGGACATCTCGACAGTGATCAAATCGGCGTCTGAATTTTCCAAGGCCTTGACCAAGAGGCGCGCGGCGGCTACCTGAAGGTTGAAGTTAGTCTTTGCAGGAAATTCATGAATCTGCTTACGGTGAAGACGAGTTCCGTCACACACCGTCGCGTAGCCGTCTTTGATCTGAACTTGCTGAAGAGACTCGCGGGCCGTGTTCTCGGGAGAGGCCTTCAAGGTGATCTTGAGAGCATTCAGGAACTCCCAGCGTGGGATGTCGATGGGATACGTATCTTCTGTGCGAAAGAAGGTAGGAGCCTTCTTGCTGGAATCCACCTGAATGTTCCACCGGACGTTGCCTGAGCGCACGTAGAGAGTGCCGCCCACGGCCTGAATGTGCACCCACTTCTTGGGGGCGAGCTTCGCCACTTCCAGAAGCTTCTTGCCGGGAACAGACACCGCTCCCGCGCGCACGACCTTAGGCCCGTCTACGTCAAAGAGCGCCTGTTGCTCACCGTTCGTTGCGTAGAAACTGAGGAAAGCTACGGTACCCGGCTTGGCTTCATGTGCTGTCAGGTGCACGAGACTAGAGCCAGGAATGGTCTCCTTGTTGGGGAGGATCGGCACCGTTCGAGCTAGGTAAGCGGTGAGAAGTTCCCGCTTAATTGAGAATGCAATGTGAGCGTCTACTTCCACGAGTTCAGCGTCGTGTTCTTCGACAAGCTCAAGGGTCTTAACCATCTAGAGTCTCCTTGGCCTTTTCGTAGAGCTTATCAGCACGCTTCTGTAGCTTCAGGAGAAGGGCTTCACCCTCTTCAGGTGTGGAGACCTTGAACTCCTTCTTTAGGCGCGCTAGAGCCTTGTCTGCGGCTTCCTGAGCGGCTTCGTACGCTACGGTAGCGCGGGCATGGTCACTCTTCCGTGCCTCAATCGCCTCCGTGAGAGCGTTCATCTGTTCCGTCGTAGTCATGTACTGATCCTAGTCCAGTTTGGTGACGGTCGCAACCTATAGTAGAGAGGCTACCTTCTTGCCGTTGATCATAGAGGGGGCGAACTTGGAGCAAGCGTGCTTCACGTCGCAGTAGCGGCAGAACTTCGTGTCATTTCGAGGTGTGTGATCCTCTGACCACACGTCCCAAGCCATTTCAGCGATCTTACCGATAATCTCGTCTTTAGAGGTCTCGGAGATGCGGAAACCCTTGACGGGTTCCTTGCAGAGAGGTTGGAACAAAGCCGTAGCTTTGGTCTGAGTACCTTGCTCTAGCCACACCGCGAGATCGTAGAAGGTGAGTTGCCCTCGGGTCTTCCGCCAGTAGTACTCGTCCTTGGTGTGCTTCACGTCGAAAACAGAAAACTGGTTCTTATCGTTACGAACAATGATGTCCATGAAGCCGTTGAGAAGAATCTTCTCGGTTCCGCCCTTGGGGTGAGGAACAGCGAGAGGAACCTCAAACTTGTAGTCTGCCTTGTACTCGAAAGGTACGACAAACTTGTAAAGTACGGGTTCGATCTTCGTGACGGCAGTAATGCACTCATCGCGAACGCGAGCCTTGTCCTCGGGGTCTCGCCACCGGAGGATACCGCGACCTTCCGCGATCTTCTGCTCTTCCCGTTCCATCACGGCGTCAACCATGTCGGGCATGACTCCCTGAGAGTTCAGAGGGTCTGTCTCTAGCCACTCTCGTACTACCCGGTCGGTGATGGTGCCGGGGAAGTAGTTTCTCACATCTTCGAGAGTAGCTTTTTTCTTCTGCCTGTGCAGGTAGCCGCGTTGCTTGCACTCCATGTGCGTGCGGAGGCTACTCCAACTGATTCGGAGCATGGCGTTACCGCACTCCTTACACTTCTTCGGATGAATCATCCTTGGGTTCCACCCTACGTACGGCCTGTGAGCCGGAATAGAGGGTCACTGGACCTCGATCAGTGTGAACGTGGATCAGTCCGGACTTCTTATCGATGGTGTTGATAAACCCTTCGATCTCTAGACCGTCCTTTGTGACAATGACGGGTTCGAACTCTTTCCAGTGGGTAGCCATGTTTCCTCCAAGGTAACATTCTATCAGTAAAGTGGGGTAGAATAGTCTCATGAACTATCTAAAGGTACTACAGCAGACACAAGAAAAACTCGATCAAATCGAGGCGGCTCGTGACCACTATTTGAAGCTGAGGACAGAACAGGTGATCTCTGCGAGGAATGACGGAGCTACTGTGTCACAAATCGCAATGGCTACTGGACTGTCACAGGTACGAGTGTACCAAATCCTTCAGGGTCGTTAGGTCTCGACTTCAGAAAGAATCCCGAGAGCTAGGGTCTTCACTGACGGCTTCAGTTCCATCGTGCGGATGTGGTCAGCCACGCTGCCCGTGTCGGTAATGGAAATCTCACGATATCCGATCTCCGATAGGAACTCGTCAAGGGAGACCTTAGCTCTCTTTTCTTCCTTGGCTTCAACAATCTTCAGAGCTTCCTCTGCGGGTCGAGCCGGAATCAAGATTTCGTGAAAGCCGTCGTCGTACTCAGCATCATCCATGGTCCAGAGTAGAACCTTGATATCCCGGTGGATGTTGTACTCAGCGATGGAACCTCGGCTGATAGCTCCCACATTGGCGAAAGTCACCCCGCCGTCCTCGAAAATGCCGTGATCCTCGTGGATGTGACCGTAGTGTAGGTATCCCCTGCCTCCCATAGCCTCTGCAAGGTTCACTGTAGGCACTAGCTCATAGGGGACGCCCTCTGCTAGGTCCGGGGGGAAGATAGGCGCGTGAGTGACCACGAGAGACTTCTGGGACAGAGGATGGTCCTTGAACTTGTCGAAGGCCTCTGTCCACTGCTCGGGATCGTTCCAGCGCTGTTGCCACGGTACTCCGTAGAGCGGAAGCTTTTCTTGCGCCCACCCGACAAGCTCCTTGGCTCCCGCCGCGAAGAGAACACCCAGAGGTTGCTTCTCGTGGATGCTCTCAAGTCGGTGATTAGAGATATCGTGGTTGCCAGTCACGATGAACAGGTTGTTGTACTTCTGCACAATCTTGATCATCTTGAGCACACAGGCGTGGCTCGTGCGACCGGGCTGGGGGAAGTGGAAAACATCTCCCGCCCACACCACGGCGTCTGCGTCAAGTTCTTCTTCTAGCTCTGAGATGTGTGTCAGAGCGTCCAGGATGTCCTGAGGGTACGTGTCAGCGGCGTTAGCGGGAGCGGTATCGCGCATGTGGATGTCCCCGACAAGAATAATCCTAGACAAGGAAAGCAACCCTTCTCACGAAGTAGATCGTGAAGTACAAGAAAATGAGAGCAATGAGCACCACGGGGATAGCTAGCCAGAATCCGACCTTTTCCTTGGATCGAAGAAGTCTGACGAGAACCCAGATAGCACCTACGGTGAGGGCGACGAAGAGTAGGCCAAAGGTGATGAATAGGGGAAGCACCATGGCTACGCCTCCGGTCAATTACGACTGTAGGAAAGAGCTTGGTGGAAGATATCTGTACGCTCTCGGAAGTCCTTGAGCGAACCGTCATTCTGGATAACTCTCTCGAACAAGTCTGGGTTCAAACTGTTCTCAGATTCGTGACCACCGGGGATCGGTTCGGTGCCAGGGCGTGAAATCCAGACAGAAGTTCCCCCTCCGTCGAAGATCATGTCAAGCTCATTTTGGAATCGAACTCCGGTGACCACTACGTTATTACCATCGGCTCTGAGCTTTTCGATCTTCCTAGCCGCGATGTCTGACCATACGTTCTCATCGAACATGTTCCGGCCGACTTGGGTACCGAGCTTCTGTAGGAACTCTCGTACGTCCTTGTGCTTCTTGGCCTCGACGTACCCAACAGACTTGAGCAGAGCGTGCCACTTCACGAAGGAGAAGGCAACCGCTCGGTAGGCCCAATGAGAATTCTCGTCCTCTGTCAAAATCAGTACGTCGAAGTCGAGCCTGATCCAGGGGTCGAGATGATTCGTCGCTTCCACGAGGGGATCACTCATGTTGAGCTTTACGAATCCGTGCTTTTCTACAAGTTGATCTGCGAATGCGTCCTTGCCTGAACGCAGATATCCGCCAACTCCATACAAACTAGTCATGTTATCCTCCACACAGCGAAAACCGCCTGTCATGAAGTCTACCTCATGACAGGCGGTTTAGGTACTACTTGTTACTGCTTTGCCTTCTTCCTCCCGTGTACCACGAGAGCGGTACCGGCACCGGTGATCAACAAACCTGCGACGATGAGGAACGCAATGTCCGCTCCGTCAAGACCCGTGGCGGCGAGAGTACCCGTCTCCTCCTCAGGCTGGGCAGTGACAACCGGCTTGGGAGTCTCTACGGGAGGGTTGACAACCACGGGGCAGACGACAGCGGCGTGCTCAATGCTCTCTGTCCACGCGGGGTTGTAGCTGGGATTGCTGATCGTCTTCGTCTTCTCTCCCACAGCGGGCTTAGCCGGGACATCGATGATCTTCTCATCCCAGGCTTCCTTGACGACGACAACCTCATCGTATGCGGGAGTCACGACGACAACCTCATCGTAGGCTTCCGTGATGATTTCCGTCCACGGTCCCTTGTCGGTCACCGTTCGAGTCTGTCCGTCGAAAAGAGCTTGCCACTGGCGCTCCCACTGAACATTCTTGCCGTGGGTACCGGAAGAGTGGAACTGAGGGCTTCCCAGAGGGGCGTCACTAAGCTCCCACGAGGTGTGGGTCTCAGGGCTGTACTTCTCCCATGAGCCGTACTCTGACCAGTCTCCCCAGCCTCGCGAACCCTTCTCACGGGTGCGCTCACGAGTGAACTTGGCGAAGTGGTACTCCGTGTGAGTGACCGCCTCGTGCTCCTTGGTCACTGCCTCGTGGTGAACGATCTTGGTCACCGCCTCGTGGTGAACAGTTGTCGTCTCTTCGGGATGCGTCACGATGTGTGACACCTCTTCGACGGCGGGCTGATAGTCCTCGTTCTCCACGACGATTGTGGGAGTTCCCACCTCGGGATGATCCACGTACTCCGTGTAGGCGTCTGCCGCCGTACAGGTGGTCAGCGGCTCGTCTGCCGACGATGCCAGAGGCACGGACAGGCCGATTCCCACGAGAACAGCGGTAGCAAGTACCGCGAGTGTCTTTCTGAACTTCATGATTTCCCCTCCTCAGGGTTATGCGATTGGTGGTACGTCAGAGAGTGTATCTACGGCTGTAGACACTTCCTCGATCTTGGCATATGCCTTATCGAGAATCTTTCGGGTCTTCTTGTCCTCGCCGTGGCGTTTCTCGATCTTCTCTGCCATGACCACGAAGGCCTCGATCAGGTTACCCTGAAGTTCCATGGCATGAATGACACGCTCACTATGTGCTTCCAGGCGAGACTTGTACAGGACGGTGGAATTGTAGAGGTCGAGCAATTTCTTGACCTCAGCAAGCTCCACGGCACCTTGACTGTTGATCGAGATGCCGTGGAACTCTAGCTCGGGAGTGATATCCATGGGGTGCCTTAGGACTTGTCATCCTCAGAGGGCTGGGGAGCGGAGTCGAGGATCGCCTTGAGAAGAGCGACAGCGGCGGCAGAGGTACCCTGAGGTGCCCCATGAAGAAGCTTGATCGTGTCCCAGTCCTTCTCAGCACGTCGGAGGTCGAGAGCGACCTGACCGGCGATAGCCATGGCGACGAGAAGCTTGCGACGAACGTCCTTGATCTCCTGCGGAACCTCGGGGTGTTCCAACACCTCGAAGATGCGGTCCACATTGGCGCGAGCAGAGTCGATGGTCTGCATTCCGATCTCGACGCGAAGCGGATCGTGCTCCTTGGAGTCCCCGATGTGGGTGAACTCGTGCACGTAGTGCGCGGTCTCGTCCGAGATTTCCAGAGCGTCCTTGAGAAGGATCGTGACGGCTTCGGGGTCGAGCAGGAAGGCCTTCTCGCCTTCCGTCAGTTCGCGGTGTGTCGTGTTCTCAGTCATTTCATGTTCCTAACGTTGTGGTTGACCTGATGTGTTGAGCCTAGCAGATGGGTGACGAATGTCAACCCTGTGGTTCGAAATGCCTCACGACGCGCTTCCAGGCGTACAGGCGAGCGCGATCCATGAGATCGGAGACGTTGGGCCGGGAGTCGGGGGAAGCTCCTGCCTCTTGCCACTTCTCGGCTTCGTATTTTCCGTAGGACGCCCACCACTCAGCCTGAGCCGTGTCGAAGATTTCCTGAGTGACGCGAGCCTTCTCTTCCAGAACCTCGACATCCATTAGAGGTAGTCCTCTACGGGGTACTCAGCATCCTTGGCATCGAGATTGTCGTTGTAGTCCTTAAGCATACCGATGGACTCGTTCACCGCTTTCAGAAGAACGTTGCGCTCCTCAAGGATGAGGTTCGCGTTGTCGAGCGCGATCTCAAAGCTCTTCAGAAGAGTGTCCATGGTTGCCGCATTGTAGATGGGCTTGATCGGACCCTGAGCGTGCAGAACACCCTCGTTGTATGCCGTGAGCGCCTTGACACCTGCTCGGTGGATAGGCAGACGCTCGCTCGGCGGCAGGGTGGGGTTGTCTCCCTGTGCGGGGAAGATTGCTTCAGTCATGGTGATCTCCTTCTGTGTGGTTGACCGTGATACGAGCCATGCTACACACAAAGATAGGAAGGAGTCAACATCGAAGTGATGTTCGAAGAGGAGTAGGGATGTTCTAATGTCCAGAGAGCCTAGAGGAAGACCCTGTTTTCCCTTGAGCGGGGAGGTAGTAGGTAGATTGTTCTCGTGAGAACCCCTCCCCAAAGAACCCCCGAACCAAAAAGCAATAATATCGGATCATCCCAACACGAGTAGCGCTTACCCTAGAAGAGCAAACGCTAAGTGTCGGCTACTCTCAACCCGTATACGTGGATCAACTGAGAGCGGCTTACCCCGCCAGTAGGGGATATCTATCGAGTTCATGGGAGAACTCTTAACTGGCCGTCTATCGGTTAGAGAGTGAAGACGTAGAGAAGCCTCAACTGTTCATGGCAACTGTGGGAGGGTGAGTCTGGGAGCTAGAACGCTCAAGGTGACTCGGCAACCTCGATTGAAGATCACTGTAGTAGGTCTTCGTGGAGATGTCAATCTCTAGGTCTATCTTACATATAGGTACGGACATTCAAGCTAGCCACTAGGAAGAGTAGTTACAGCCGTGTAGTTTTCAACACTCTCCACTAATACAACACAGGTTCTCCACCGTTTTACAGCTTCATGTTCCAAATCTCGTCATGCAGTACCTTGAGTTCAGGCTTGGAGTTGATTTCAACCATGTTGAGTCTTCCCTGCCCCTCGTAGCCTGGGAAGTAGCTCTTAACGGTATGCCCGCTCATCCCTACAGTTCTCCCCGCTTCGGCGTAGCTACACCCGTCCTTCAGGTGGTACAGCGCTCGATCAAGCTGTGCTTGAGTCACGGAAGACTTGGGACGAGGACTTACAGGATTCCTAAACTTCAACACATGCTTGAGGTAGTGCTGTTTGTTTCTCTTCTTCTGCTCAGAAACACAGACGAAGCAACGGCACCCGTATCGACGATACGACCACTCGGTCCCGTGATTGATGCCTTCCACGATTCGAGACTTTCGCTCTAGCCTGTATAGGCGAGCGGTCTCTCGGTGAGCGGCCTTGCAAAGGTCACATCTACAACCTTCACGAAGATACATGGCGTCAGAACCATGACCTCCGGATTTTTGAGTCCTCTTTCGACTTCTGTACTCCCGAGCGGCCTCTCTGTGTGCCTCTCGGCAGAGTTCACAACGGCACTTAAATGTTACATAAGTGCTGTGCGTTCCGTGCTTCACGTCAGTTCTTCTCGTGCCACTCCTTCGAGAGTAGCCACAGGTCTCGTAGAATCTCCTTGGAGACTCGCCTTAGCGCCCGCGCGTGCGCGTGACCGGCAGTAAGAGGTTCACCCGCCTTCACCTTGCATCGGTGACAGTCCTGTTGGTGAACCGTGGCGAGAGCCGCTTCTTTGGCCGCATCATACACGGGCTTGTATGTACCATTGCATTTTACACTTGTTTCTGCAATAAGCCATACCCTCTTACGCGCCTCGGGGTTCCAATTCAGCTTCAGACCTTGGGTGCGCTTCGGTGCTTTGCCGTCTACGACTCCGTAGCCGCAGTAGGACCACAGTTCAGCTACCGTACGAGGCTTGTAGACGTGCCTGTACTGATGCCATTCTTCCTCGACGTAGAGTTCCTTGATGTAGGGGTCACCGATGCTCGCCAGAAGGCGTGCAGTGCTCTTTGCGCCGACTCCCTTGTTGGCTTCCACCCATGGGTAGAGCACATGGTTCTTCATGCGCTTCTCCAAAGCCCTTACAGCGGCTCTCTCAAGCCCCTGAGCGCCCTCTAGAAGCTCTTTGACGGCTAGTACGGATGGATCATCCTCCGGGAGGCCGTAGGCTCTTAGAACGCCGTCTAGGTCGTGCTCATCATGAGTCAGAGAGAAGAGACGGTTGGACAGAGAGATGCGAACGGTCTCAAGATCGCTCACCGTGCTCGCCAGAGTACCCAGAATGGGGTCGCGAGTGCCCGAGAGGGACTGTCCGGTGTGAGCGGAGGCTACTTTCGCACTAAGAACTTGATTTACCGTCATACAGCTAGCATAGACGGTCTAGTTGCTCTGTGCAACCTAGGTTCGGGCGGCTCGGTACTGTAGAGCGGCGAGTAGGGACGACAGAGAGCGCTTCCAGTTCTCGTCCATGTCCAGAATTAGGTGACAATCGGACGAATTGAACTCACGTCGGGCGTTTTCAGCCGCTTCCTTGGCCTCTTTGACCATTTTTGGGTTCAACGCGCCGGGGAATCGGGGATGAGAGACCCAGATAAGGTACCCGCGAAGCCCCATGAGGTGATTCTTTTGGCTAAATGTCTTGACATCGGGGACGATAATCAGTCCAGACGGAGTATCAAGCATGTTCATAAGATCGTCCCCAGGCACAACCAAAGCGTCGTCCATCGTTTCGAGGAAGGGGACGACGCTTTGGATAGAGATAGGGGAACCTGCAAGCCCGAGAAGGACGTTGCCGTATTCTGAATCGCTCATGCTCTAATGATAAAGCATAAATTAGATTTCAGGTACTAGAACTACGTCGATCCAGGAGTCTTTCTGCACAAGAACAAGAATTGTTCCTGTTTCATCGGTGAAAGCAAGGCCTCCACCGTCGAGAGGCTTGATATGAGCCGCCTCAATGAGGGAAATAGAGGGTTCTGCCTCTTCGGTAAAGGCTTTTGATCTCAGTTGCCACTTAGTCATGAGTTCTCCTAGAGGTCAGGGACGCCATTTGGTGCCTCGAAGATGATAAATCATCACTCCAAACGCCGTACACAGGAGAAAGAACATTCCTGAGATGACGAAGAAGGGGCTGAGAAGGAAGAACCCAACTCCGATGATCCACAGGGAAGCGAGCGCGGCGAAAACCGTTCCCACGGTGGCCCACGTTGCCTTAGCGCGATCACTCACCTTTCTCTGCCTTTAGTTCTGTGGCTACCCACACGATGAAACCGCCGACAAGTACTGCGGCGATAGCAGAGAAACCGAGGGTGGCGAGAAAGAGCCAGATAAAGAACGGGAGGAAGATAAACCCCCACGCCACGTCGTTAAGAGGAGCGCCGGGAATGATCCACCACGCGATCAACAAAATCTGGCTCAGCAAGAACACTGCTGACACAATTCTCAGAGTTTTCATTTCAGTCCTTATCTGCGAACTTGCTCATTACCTGAATGTAGTCGTACACGTCTTCCCAGTCGTCCGCTCTCCACCCAAGCTCGTCCTGGTTGTAGGGAGCGTCGAAGATGATGAAGGGGCGTTCCGCCTCACGGAAGGCCTGGATGTTGCTTGGTGCGTCATCGATGTAGATGTCCGCGTAGAGGTCCGTCTTCTTTCCGAGGAAAGCGAGGTCTCGGTACGGGATGTTCACGGTATCCAGCCACTTAGCTGTGTCCGCTACCACCTTACCATGCTGACCGTTCTTCACAAATCTCTTGGTGATGACGCGAATGTGGTGTCCCTCATCGCTGAGTCTCCACAGCGTCTCGGAAGCGCCTTCGATCATCTGAAGACCGGCGTACAGGCCTCGGTCTACCGCTTCCGTGTGGAAGGTCACGAAGTCCTGTCCGAGTTCGGTCCAGTCCGAGAAGTTGTAGTGCTGGATTTCCGGCAGGTACCTTGTAACCTCTTCAGGCGTGTACCCGCGATCCAGGGCGATAGACTGGCGTAGTCCATCGATGTAACCGGCGCTCACGCCGTCAAGATCGACTCCAATAATCATGTGTGTAGTCCTTTCCTATCGTGACTGTAACATCCTTTGACAACAACGGCAACCTTATGCTACCTTCGGCTACAGGTCAACATATCCCAAGGAGAACCATGGACGCCTACACGAAAGACCTCATTCGAAAGGGGTACGAAGCCGCCGATGCAATCGACGCGGCTCACATCAACACGCACCCCTTCGGAACAGAAGAGGCGGCGACAGTACGTGAAGTGCTGACGCACTTGCGCGCCTGTCTTCTTGAGAAGACCATCGATGAGAAGGAGAAGACCCACCATGTCTTTCCTGGATGAGCTACCCATTCTCCTCTGCAAGCCAGCGGGTTACGACCCTCTGGCCTGTGACTGTACGGAAGCTCTCGCCACAGACTCAGATATCTGCGAGGTGTGCGGCTCCCACATCGAGAAGGATGAGCAGATGATGTATCTCTGCTCCCTACACCGCAAGGTTGAGCTTTCTCAGGAAGCCCACGCGGACGGTTCCTTCGAGGTAGTCTGCCTCGTGTGCGGGGCTATCTGGACACTCCCCGAAACATCCTTGGGGGAACCCCCCGACGATTACGTGTCCTCTTGGCTCGCCCGATACCAGGCTAAGTACTTCCAGAAGTTCTTTGGGGTGACATTGTGAAAATCTCCACTGAAGTTTCCAAGACCACTATCCTCGCCACGGACGCGGCTACCCTGCATGACGCGATGTATTTCGTCCTGGAAGCGGCAGACGAACTAGGGGATGAAGTAGATGTAGAAGTGAAGTTTCGGATTCTCCCCGGAGAAGAAGGAGAAAGAAGCATTTATTACGGTGTTACCGTGCGCGGTACTGCTGTCCATCCCCAGGAGCAAGGAAATGACAATGAGTGACGACAAGATCGTAAATTTCACCCCCAGCGGCAAGCCCGTCAAGCACGGAGGGTCCGGAACGGCTTATGCCAACTATGGGTGCCGCTGTGACGAGTGCAAGGAAGCCAACTCGAATCGAGCGAAGAGGCGAAGACAAGAGAGAGTCACAGAAGAACCTCCTGAGTCTGCGCACGGCAAGTACTCCACCTACTCCAACTGGGGATGCCGCTGTGAGGCGTGTACTCAGGCGGGGTCCGAACACAACAAGAAGAACTACGAGGCAAGAAAGTTGGCGAACGCATGACTGCACACAACGTAGACGTGAAGGCGCTTCACGAGAGGACGCTGTTGCGTCTTCAGGCGGCTCCCCGAGCCATTCACCCTCTGACCCCGGACGAGGCATTCTTCCTGGCTAGGATGATCGAGTACGTGGACGAGTCCACCCGGCTTATCCAGACGGTCATCGACACCATCGAGGCCGACACCGTTGCCCCCAGCAACAACGTTCAGCGCATCCACGCGGCTCTGATTAAGTTCAGAGGAAATCAAAAGCCGTAGGGTTGACAAATGCAACCCAGAGGCGATAGATTCTGTATCAAGGTCACGCACGACCAACACACTAAGGAGAAAGACATCATGACTGAAACACCTACGGGCGGCGCTGTCGCTACCACCTCCAAGCCCGCTACGGCTACGGGTTCGTCCACCGGTTCCACCACGGGTTCGACTTACAAGCCGTACTACCCGCGCACCGATGTCGAGTTCGGTCTGCTCTGGAACGACGGTCAGGTGACCAAGGTTTCCAGTTCCTCCACAACGGGAGGAGTCAAGGACGCGATCAGGTACTTCACCAACTCGATCAAGCTCCGTCGCATCGGCGTCTTCACGAAGAACTTCTACGTCACGGGCATCGTGAGCCGCGAGGTCGAGAAGAAGGCCGCGACCTCTTCCGAGTGGTCGGAAGGCAAGTGGAACAAGTACGAACTCACCCGTGAGGACATGCTGGACCTCTACAAGGCGGGCTGACACAACTAACAAGAGAGCTAGGGCTTGCGCCCTAGCTTTTCTTGTATAGACTGTCTGTAGAAATACCCCTACCTCAAGGATAAGAAATGACAATCAGAGAAGAACTTGTAGAGCGTATCCAGCGCACTATCGGCTATCACCACGGCACGCACCTAGAGCTAGCCGAACTACTCGTAGAGGAGTGGTACGACACCCGCGCGGAATGGGTCGAAAAGCTCGTGGACAGAGCAGAGGGCGACATCGACCTTTTGATCTTCATTGCTGAAAAGTACCCAGATGGGGACGAAGACAAGGACGACTAATGGTCAAAGTAGCCAATTTTCCGCAGGTTTTGAGTCTACGTGGGCATTTTGTGGACCAAAACGGGCAGAAATGGACCGTAGATGTTCCACAATCCCTCCTTGAGGTGCATTATCACGAAGAGGAAGAGCCGTGGTCAAGTCCCATTGCCTGGGGTACGCAACAATTTTCTACTTACTGTCTCCGATTGGTCAAAGACCCCGATAACGGATCAGTCTTGAAGATCACGAAGGAAGAGAGTAAAGTGGAAGATATGAGTAAGAAGCCTAAGCACGTAGAGGAATCTGAGGCTCAACAGCATGAGAATGCTAATGACCCGTCCTCTTCCACCTTCGTCCAGCCGGAACCAGGCCAGGAACCTGCCGGTGGGGAGAATCCCGTTCCCCCAGTAACCCCACAAACCTGATAGACTGTCTATCAGACACCGCCCCCCTCTGTACTGAGCGATTCGCCAACAAGGGGGCGGTTTTCTGTGTGTTGACCGCTGTCAACTACCATGCTAAGCTCCTCGTAGGTCAACTACTAGGGAGCATCATGACAAGTACACTGGAAATGCGGAGTCTCGTAAGCAAGGCGCGTGCGCGCAACGACGACTTCGAGAAGAACACCCTCGGGAAGAGGGTAAAGGTGATGGACGACTTGGCGGACGCTCTGGAAGAGGCCGTCACTGATCTCGAAGAGATTCAGTACTTCATCGGACTCGCCCGAGCGACGTTTATCAACGCAGACGTTCTGGGAGACCCCGGCGTGGAGATGGAAGCCATTCTCGCTTCTGTCCATGAGCCGATGCAGTTGCACAGGTTCGTCAACCGTGCGAAGATGATCGCCCTGGACAACCTTCTGTCCGACCTCAGCCCTGGTCGAATCACGATCCTCACGGAGACCGTCGAGAAGGCACGAGATGCCTACGCGGCAGAAGCGTTGAAGGAGACTGTCGATGCCTGACGCAAAGCAACTCAACGTCGCCGGGATCGCACTACAGGGCGCTCAGGCGGAACTCGGTAAGCTCTTGGTGGACAACATCAAGTATGAGTTCGCCATTAAGCAACTTCGAGAAATCCACAAGCGCACGGCGGGGTCCACCAAGAGCTATCCCTGCATCTGCGACATCGAAGCGTGCCCCTCACTAGGAGTTCTAGAAGCATTGGAGGATCAGCTATGAGAACCGGCATCCTGTGGCATGGTGGAGAAATCACCATGCATGTGAATATCGAGCAGACGGTCTCGGTGTTCCTGAACGGTCGAGTCACCGTAGGCGGGAACGTCTACGACGGACCTCGGCAGATCGTCACCTACAACAACAAGAAGAATCGGTGGGTGCCCCTCATCCCTGACCCCTACCAGATGGAACTCATCTGCCTGTCGGCAGAAATGTGGTACAAGAATCGCCGTAAGAGGTTGACCCCTGTCAACGCCTCTGTTACGGTGTAAGTAACGTCAACACACTCAGGAGAAACCTATGAACATGAACATGCCTAATCCCTTCGACTTCCCCACCGTGCGCGAGCAGGAGCGCGAAACCCGCGAGCCGGGGTACGGACCCCGACCCTCCAACAAGGCCGCTTCCCCGAGCATCTACGAGGCTGTCATCCAGCCTTACGGTATGGGGATGAAGATCAAGAGGAACCACCCCAAGCCTGAAGAGGTCATCGAGGTCGAAGAGGCACCGGTCGAGAAGAAGAGTCCTGTCGAGGAGTATCTTTCCGGAGAGTTCCGTCTTATCGAACAGACGGTCGCCAACCACCTGAAGAACAACAGCGACTCGGCCAAGCTCGAAGCCGCCCTCGCGGAGGTCGAGTTCTACAAGCAACTGATCGCTGACGCGAAGGTGGCATGGACCAAGGCGGTTCCTCACGAGGAATTCGCATGGGACGGCCTGATCGACGTCGGCACGATCCTGTCCAGGACTCCCCACCAGGAGTAATCATGAATTTCACGAAACGCACGTACAGGAGGGCGCGAACGGTACTGGTTGCCGTCGCCCTGGACTTCCGTAATGAGGCCGACTGGATTGCGTACGACAGAGTTATGAAGACTCTGGAACTGATCGGAAACCGCGCTCGAAGAGAGAAGGGAATGTGGAATGTCTCATAATCACATCACCACGAATATTCGCCTTCCCGAGGAGTGCCCTAGCTGTAAGACGCTGTGGGACATCCTAGAGAAGGCCTTCCCTGACGTGCGCCGTGAGCTAGAGCACGCGCGAGACCTCCGAGAGGAGTACGGTGAGGCAGAGATGCTGAATCATCTAGAGAGTAAGCGCGAGTTCTTCCAAATTCAGAAGTGGCGGAGAGACAGGTACTCATAATGTCACTCAGCGCGGAGGCTGTCGCAGAAGCCAAGCTTGAGCTTCAGCGGGCCGTTCAGGCATACTACAAAAAGATCGACCCTGACGTTTTCATCACCGAGTGGGTACTCGTAACCCACAAGGCCAGTGCAGACATGCAGAAGGACGGTCAGAGTGCGGTGGGGTATGTGGTCCCAGCGGATCAGTACTTCCACCGCACGTCAGGTCTTCTCCTCGCGGCAAGTGACAATGCGAGGGGCATCGGAAGATGAATCTAGACGCTATCTGCGGAGCACACAAAACTACCGACAACTTCGGTACCGTGCGGTGCATGAAACTCGCCGGTCACTCCGGGGACTTCCACTTCCACATCACCCAGTACGGCTATCGGGTCGTCTGGACAGATGCGGATACCCGCTGAGCGTGCTATAGTGGTCTATAGGTCAACACGAAGGAGTTTAACATGGGTATAAAGATTCATCCGAACGACAAGGCAGAGATCATTCGAGAACTCGCCAGTGAGTTCGCTAGTTCTGACACTCCCTACCACATCAGTGATGTCTACGCCTGGATGATCGAACAGGCTGATAAGATCGACGCTGAGTACGAGGCCAAGCGGTACAAGCCGACTCCGGAGGAGAAGGCAAAGCACAAGGCGGCTGAGATCAGAGCAATGGAAATGGGATACCCCGCATGACCCTTTCAGAAGAACAGAACAAAGAAGTCGAACGCCAGATGAGCGCCGCCTGGGAGAAGCACTACTCCCCCGGAATGGGGTCCAAGGAGGCCAAGGCGTTCAAGGCCGCGTGGGCGCGGGCGTACTTCGAGGCCTGGCACGCGGGCTACCTGGCTCATATGGAAGGCAAGAGTGTCACGGAGGGGCCGGGAGACCCCACCGCCCCGGACAGGAGCCTGAAGCGCCGCAGGAAGCTCTTCAAGGAGTGTGCGTGCCTCTGCCACCTAGAACTCGGTGGAGGCATCCACAATGGCACCAAGTGTGTCTGCAACGGCGGTCAAGGATTCGATGACGGGAGCGATCATGTCGCAAAGTACGCCTACGAGTAAGTCACGTCGCAAGCCCCTCGAAGAGGGCTGTGACGGGGGCATTTGGTGCCCCGTGCAGGGACACGTCGAAACTGTACCCCGAAAGAATTTCGGCTGGACCGTTCAGCACATCAAGCTCTCGGAAGGTCAGAAGCGGACTCTCGAAGAGCGCCGCTGGGCCAAGCATCAGGAGCGTATCGACTGGATCGAGTCTCGTCACGGCGAGCTTTCAAAGCTGGGGACGGGGTTCTACGCAGACGGCACGCACTGGAAGGAAGCCGAAGGCGAGTGGCAAGAACACCTGAAGGAGAAGGACAATGAAGTGCTCTAAGTGCGGTCTGCCGACCGGTCAGTGGCGTGTCGTGTGGCTCTCCGATGTCGGAGGCACAATTCAGGAGTGGGTTCCTCACTTCTGCCTCAAAAAAGAACCTGAGGTTGCTATTGCAACCTCTGAGGAGACGTGTTAGGCTCGCCCTAAGTCAACAACCAGAACAGGAGTACCAGAAGAGATGTTTTTCGCATTCATATGCTTCCTCATTCTCGTCTGGTACGTCTGTCTTTTCATCGACACAGGAGATAGATCATGACTACAGCAATTCAGCAGGAGATCATTCAGGCGCTCGGGGTCAAGCCTCAGGTCAATGCCCGATTCGAGATCGGAGATCGCGTCCGGTTCCTCAAGGACTACATTCGTGCCTCGAAGGCCAAGGGTCTCGTTCTCGGCATCTCGGGCGGACAGGACTCGGCACTGGCCGGGAAGCTGGCACAAATGGCCGTCGAGTCGTTGCGTCAGGAAGGCTATTCCGCTAGCTTCCTCGCACTTCAGCTTCCGTTCCGTACCCAGCGGGACGCGGCAGATGCGAACCTCTCTGTCGAGTGGATCAACCCCGACGACTTTCATCAGGTCAACGTCGAGTATGGCGTGAAGGGGGTCGCAGACGAGGTTCGGTACGGTTCGGGCGACTCCCTGAATGACTACCACCTCGGGAACGTCAAGGCTCGCCTTCGTGCAGTCACTCAGTACGCATACGCCGGTCAGTACAACCTTCTCGTCGTCGGCACCGACCACGCGGCAGAGGCGGTCACCGGCTTCTTCACCAAGTTCGGTGACGGCGCGGCAGACATCCTACCCCTGAGCGGCCTCACCAAGCGACAGGGTAAGGAGATGCTTCGAGAACTAGGGGCACCGGAGCAGTTGTACTTGAAGGCGCCCACAGCGGACCTCCTGGACGGCAAGCCGGGTCAGAAGGACGAAGACGAACTCGGGATGACCTACGATCAGATCGATGACTTCCTGGAAGGTCGAGAGGTCTCGGAAGAACTCAGCGACACAATCGTCACCCGGTACCGTGCCACCGAGCACAAGCGCCGGGGTCCGGTTTCCCCGGTAGACGACTGGTGGAAGGTACCCGTCGCCCATGCATGACACATGCGCCGCGTGCGGTCGCCCAATCTTCACGACCGCCGTGCGTCGTCCTATTGTGACACTGGCACAGCAGTGGACGCACGGCGGTTACGGGTTCATCGACCGTATGCACGTTCCCATTCCCAAAAATCATAAATACCAGATCATTAGGTAAAAATGCGTCTAAAGTGCTGTGAAGAGTGCGGTTTTCGGAAGTCCATCTCTTGGGATGACTACTTCAAGTCCTGGCTCTGTGACTGGTGCTCTATCCGCAAGAAGCAAGAAGAAGGCGAAGAATGAACTTTCCATTTGTATCCGCGAGTCATATCACTCTCAGTGAGGACACCGATGAGTTTTCGAACGATACGGGTAATGTCACGCTGAAGACGAACCACTGGGTCGCCGCGTACTCGGGGAAGAGCTTCAACCTCGCCTACGGTTTGGTCGAAGCTGTCGGCCCTCACGTAGAGGTCACCCGCACAGGCGCTACCGCCCACGAGGCGGAAGACAATCTCCTCAAGGCACTACTCGAACAAGGATGGACATTGAGATGAATATCGACGGGGGTACTAGTAAAGACCTCAAAGAGGGCATGGAAGTTGTCATCAGCCAGACCGTCATCGTCACAGAGGTGGGCGGAAATTACATCACCGTATCTCTCGATAACGGTGACGAACTAGACATAACGGAAAGTGAAGGGTGGTTTATTAAACTATGAGTTTTCTCAATCGCACACGCAAGGGGAACACACCGGTCCCCGCAAAGCCTCTCGTACCATACATCGAAGTGACCCGTCAGGGGTTGTTCTTCTCAGAAGCACGTCTGACGGTTCACCCCGACTACCCCTACACGACCTGGCGGGGTAAGGTACTGGACACTTGGTACTGTCCACGGCCCCTCGTCTGGCGTATCTACGGAGACGACGATCGCGCTCAAAGAGTCGCCCGCCGCATTCTCAACCGCTACCTCCGTCGAGTCTCGTACCGCAACGGTGGTGCTGTCCGTATCGAGGGCAAGGTGAAGTGACATGGAAGCTCTAGAGATCGCCGCCGTTGCCGTTCTCGCCCTCATCGGAGTTGGAGTGACAATTCTGAATCTAGGACACCGAAAATGACCAATATCTGGTAAACTGTAAGAGCTTACCCGACAAGATAAGCACGACCCCCTGTTTCTCACGGCAGGGGGTCGTTCCTTTGTCCCAAAACTGGTATCCTAGAGACGGAGGTAGATCAAAATGGCTACAACATACCCTGAAAAGGCTGGCGATGTCCAGTTCGGTCGCTCTATTCGTCCGGAGCTACGTGTCCTCGACACTGTTCGTGACGACAAGGGTCTTACTGTGTACTGGGAGGACGGTTCTTCGGAACACTTCTCTCAGAAGAAGGTTGACAAGTTCTCAGCAGAGAACGTAGACTGAGGCTGAGGAGCCGCCCTGACCGCCGTGAGCAAGAAACCCCCTAGAAATAGGGGGTTTTCTTGTGTCTGGGGGTGTGCTAAGGTAGACACAGGTCAACCAACATAAGGAGCACACCATGTCACAGAGGGCTTTCTGGGAGCACTGGTCCACGAACTTCCCACTCACCATCGTATGGCAGGACGCTATCGCGTCTACGGGCACGCCCGAGGGGGTAGTGTTGCAGAGAGCCGGTAAGTCTGTGTTCATCACCCGTGACGATTTCCAGGTCATCGCCGGGGAATTCTCGGAACCCGTCGTCGCGCTCCCCTCTGAGTCCAACATCGAGGATCACAGCAACCTGGACAAGGCTCTCGGTCTTGTGACGGACATCGCCCGTCTCAAGGACGTGCAGAGGGCCGTCAAGAACATGTTCGCCCACCGAGAGCTTGACGGTGGCGTGAAGGCCGCATTCGACCACCCTCTGTACACTCAGGCAGAGAAGCGTATCGAGGAGCTTGAAGAAGCCCTCATCATCCTCATCTAAGGAGAGAAATGCCGCTGGAATACACAATCGAGATCGGCTGGGACGCCCACGTTCACGCGGGTTATGCCAACTATGTCACTTCCACCCCGGAGGAGGCTATCGATTTGCGAGGAACCGACTTCCACCCGGACTGTGATTCCGTCGTGCGACGTGAAGTCGGCACGGAGCAATGGACATACCACCCGGACGATCAGAAGTTCGACCGTGCGGAGAAGGTCGCGGAGTACCGGGCCGCGCTCGCAGAGCGTCAGCGTCGTGACTACCGCCCCAAGCACAGTTCTGCTCTCCCGAGCAACCGGCGTGTCAACACGCACGGTCGATTCCTGACGGACGGCGCTCCTCTTGTCACCTGGAACTGGATTAAGGGAGAGTTCTCTCATATCCGGAGATTCCCTCAGGAGGAGACATGAGTGAAGACTGGCGCAAGGAGTACCCAGAGTTCGCTTCCTGGTCGGGAATACCCGAACCGGAGATCGATCCTCCCTCTAGCGTATACGCAAGCTACGACAACCCGGACGATCCTCTCTACGACGAGAAGTGTGGGGCGAAGGCCGAACATGGCCCTTGTGCCCTCCCCAAGGCCCACAACATGGGCAATCTCGACATTCCGAGCAATCACCAAGCCTCTCCCACGGATGCGGAGCTTGAAAAACAGGCCGACCGAATCTACGACCACCTGCACACCTCCGTGTTCCGGGGGGAATGGCGTGAGTGGTACAAGAAGATTGTCCGAGAAGGAGGAATCTCATGATGAATGACTATGAGCGTAAGCAAGCTGAAGAGCTTGCCGTCACGAGATACCCCTACAATACCCGTAGGCACGCACAGGCGAGACTTGCATACGTGCAAGGCTACGGGGATGCATTGGACTCTGTAGCGGGGGACTTCCTGGAAGAGGTAGACGCAGAGCTTGCGGAAGATTTGAAGCTGGACCCCGAACCCTGGGTGTACAAGGGAGAGCGACGCGCAAGCTACGTCATTACCCTGGGTTGGGAAGCCGTATTCAAGCCACGGGAAGGTTACTCACAGAACAGGGGGGACTATCATGACTAGTTCTCTCGATTTGGCGAGAAACATCGTCAATCAGATTGCAGACCTGTACTCTGAGAAAATCCCCTCAGTCCTCTGGGTGGAGGTCCGACAGGACACAAACGATGAGCTTGATCAATTCGTGAAGAGGCTCATCGAAATGTACACTCCTGAGTACGACGAGGACGTGTCAGTTCTACCAGGAATACCGTACTCCACCGGAGGCGAAACGGCCCCCGTGCGGTACCCCAACCCCCACCGCCGAGAAGACGACGGAATCGGACTCAACGGAGGTGCCCCGAGATGGTAATGATCAGTAGTGCACAAGTCAACGCCGCCCTTGCTGTGTGGATTCAGAAGAAGCAACAGGGAATCCCTGACACCAACTTCAATGCGATGCGGGCCGCTATCCAGGCCGCTGTGAACTACAAGGAACCGGAGACACGAGAGCAGAGGGAATGGCGGAAGTTCCGGGAAGGCGAGCAACGCGCCGCCGACATGAGACGCGAACGCGCGCAACGCAAAATGGAAGAGGATGCCGCCGCACACCGACGGCACCTGAAATCTCAAGGATGGGACATGTAATGGACAAGGATGAGCTTATCCGCAACACGATCTTCTGGGGTGGCTACCTCGTCATCGTGGGAGGCATCGCAACGCTTCTGTACTTCAATGACCTTCTACTGATCAAGCCCTGAGGAGACAGCATGGAACTTCCCACGAAGCCAGGGGCGGTGATCCGCTGGAAATTCCGCTATGACGGCGCGTACCAGTACCGAGTCGTTGTCCTCAGCATCCACCCGGTATATGAGTACGGTCTTGCGTGGCACCACAGCGGTTTTAGATATCCCCTTTCCCCCGAAAAGATGCAAAAACTGGTAGACACCGACTGGGGAGTATGGGAAATCTTGCACGAAGGAGAAGAGTGATGTCTTTCAACGACGAGTGGAGAGCGGATAGTTACCGTCGTGCCGAGTCCGAATGGCACAAGAACCACGAAGGCAACCACCCCGCGTGGACGGGCGACTCCTGCCCGAAGTGCGGTAATGACACCCTGATCCAGGGGGTCAAGGCAGAAGAGTGCAATTGGTGCGACTACAGTCAGGGGTATTGGTGATGAGCTTCACCGCATATCGAGACGACAAGGGATACAGGATGATTCGGTGCCACCGGTGCGGAGAAATCGTCCCTCAAGTGTTCGGCCTGGGGTCCGACTGGACGTACAAGCACAACCGGAACATCCGCCTCTTCCGTTGGCGCATCGAATTGAAGTGCAAGGGTTCATCCTAGCATAAGTATTTCGCAAAATTCTCCCGGCGAAATTTTTTCGGGGCGCTCTTTTGGGGCATAGGGGGTCATGTCCGGGGGAAACGGGGGGGGGGGGGGTTTTCCCCCCACCTGATTTGCTCCGGCAGAGGGCGAGGGGGGGAGGAACGGGCCCCTAAAACCCCCCCGTACAGGGGGGGGGGGCGGCGG